>MDTG01254362.1_pt1 | contig 14274 bp, 12 predicted proteins | sample 811421 | NCBI WGS metagenome assembly MDTG01 (sample SAMN05326645, study PRJNA326480) | marine metagenome | isolation source: seawater | place: Pacific Ocean: South East | collected 2011
AGTTAAGGAAATTGTTAAAGATTTAGAGGAAAAAGATATCCCTGAAGGAAGGCTCAATAAAAAAATGTTTAGACCTTGGGGCAATTACACCTCAATTATTAAAGGAACTTCTTGGCAAGTAAAAAGATTAGAGATAAAGCCAGGCTCAAGTTTATCTTTACAAATGCATCATCATAGGACTGAACATTGGATAATTGTTGAAGGAATTGCAAAAGTTGAAATTGATAATAAAGAGACTCTACTAAAAAAAAATGAAAGCACTTACGTTCCTAAACGGTCAAAACATAGATTATCAAATCCAGGTAGAAAATTGTTGATAATAATAGAAGTTCAAAATGGAGAATATCTTGGTGAAGATGACATAGTTAGATTTGAAGATATCTATGGTCGAGACAAATTGTTTGACTAATAATTATTTTTAAAAAGTCTCAAAAATGTTAATGAATAACAAAATAAACAATTATCTTGTTTGTACTCCATATGATAAGTAAGATATTTATTGTTGTAAAAGAAATTAATTCTTAAGCAATTTCTTTTACAACTATTTTCTGGATAAGAATTCAGATTTTTTTGCTCTCTTAGCTCAGTTGGATAGAGCAACTGCCTTCTAAGCAGTGGGTCGCAGGTTCGAATCCTGCAGAGAGCGTAAAAACAGTAATCGAAAATAACTTTTTACTATTTAAAATTTTTTTTAAATTATAAATATTTTAAAACACAATATATCAAGATCCTTATTGATTAAATTGTTTGATTTTACAGCATTGTTAATATAAAGATATACATTTTTATCTTTGATTTTAAGTTCTGCTAAAGACTTTAAAAATATTTTTAAAGAATCAAATAATAGAATAAAGGGTATCAATTTTTTTAGAATTGGCGTATTTCTTCTGCCAAGTGCTTTTTATATTTCTACATTATTTATCCTAATAGCATCAATTACTAATTGCAGAAATAGAGGTAAAAAACTGTTTATAAATAATTGGAATTATCCACTATATTTATCAACAATACTAATTTTATTATCCTGTTTCAATAATTATTTATCCTTTGGAAAGATCGAAGACTTACAAATAGAAAGTAAGATATCAATTTTTCTTGACATCGCAAATTGGGTTCCTTTTTTTTACATATTTATAAGTTGCAGAAGCTTTTTATCAAATACAATACTCAGGAGAGATTTTAGTATGCTACTTATCTCAGGATCTTTCCCAATTCTTTTGAGTGGATTTTACCAATATTTTTTATTTAAACTTAATTTCCCAGAATCTTTCTATGGTCCCTACCAAATATTGCGAGGGTTAATTGTTTGGTATCAAAGACCAATAAACATTAATGGAGAGACTGGAATTACAAGCATATTTAATAATCCCAATTATTTAGGATGCTGGTTAATAGTTTTATTACCTTTTTCAATTTCATTATTATTTGAAAAAAATAAAGGATTTTATAAAAAGATAATTAGTTTAATTTTTTTATTATCGATAATCATATCTATAGTTTTAACCAAATCAAAAGCAGCTATAAATCTTTTAGCTTTATCAATTCCTATAACATTTAATTTTAATTTATCAATAACCATTTTTTTATTGATCTTTTTCTTTATCTCAACAGGAATAATAATTTATATGGCAAATTCAGATTTTTCTATTAATTTAGAAATAATTCCAAAAGCAATCTTAAATGATTATTCTAGAGAATCTCTGTCAGAAAACCTTCGTCGAGAATTTAGATTTAATATTTGGATTAATGCAATTAATTTCATAAAAATAGATCCCATATTTGGTTTGGGAGCTGGAATATTTCCGATGATTTATTTATTAAGAAAAGGAAATTGGGTAGCACATACTCACAACCTGTTTTTAGAATTAGCATTTAATCATGGAATTCTTGTAGCTTTTACAATTATTGTGTTTATAGTTTTTTTAATTTTTAAAAGTTTTTATACATTAAAAGAATCTCTCTTTAGAGAAAGCTTTAATAACAATTTCTTAAATAAAACTTGGTGGTCTTCAACTGTTTTACTTATTCTTTCGCAAATGGTTGATCTTCAATATTATGACGGTAGAGTTTCCATGACCTTATGGTTATTACTTTCAGGTTTACTTTCAATTATCCAAGAAAAAGAACCTACTTTAGAAACTTAATTTTATATTTTTTTTAAAGTCTTTTATTGTTTTCTCAATACCCTCTTCAAGTGATATTTTGTTTTTCCAACCCAATTTTTCAATCCTTGTAACATCTAATCTTTTCAAAGGAGTTCCATTAGGTTTTGTTTTATCCCAAAAAATAGACCCTTTAAAACCTAATTTATTTTTTATCAACATTGCTAAATCTAAAATTGATATGTCTTTACCAGTTCCAACATTTAAGAAAGAGGGATTATTTAAACTAAATTGAAAATTTTCCAAGCAAAAAACTGATGCTTCTGCTAGATCATCAACATGTAAAAATTCTCTCTTAGGGGATCCATCCCCCCAACAAACTACCTTATCAAGATTATTAATTTCTGCAGTGACAAATTTTTTTATTAGTGCAGCAAAAACATGACTTTCATTATCTTGATAATTATCATTAGGTCCATATAAATTTGTTGGCATTAGAGAAAAAGCATCAAATTTTTTTTGTTTCCTTAATGCTTCACAAAATTTCATGCCAACAATTTTTGCTAAAGCATAGCTCTCATTTGTTTTTTCTAAATAATTACTCAATAAATATTCTTCTTTTATTGGCTGTGAACATTTTTTTGGATAAGCACAACTACTACTTAAAAAAAGTAACCTTTTCACCGAATTTTGAAATGCAGATTCAATGACATTTGTTTGAATTTGAATATTATCAATAATGAAATCATAAGGGTAAATACTGTTTGCAAAAATTCCTCCTACTTTAGCTGCTGCGAGAATAACAATATCGGGACTATTTTGCTTAAACCAATTATTTACTTTAATTTGATCCTTTAAATCGAGTTCTTCCCTTGAAACTGTAAGTATATTTTTATATCCAAATTTTCCTAAAGCGCGACAGATCGCTGAGCCTGCAAGTCCATTATGACCAGCGACGAAAATAGAATCACTTTTCGAAATTAAATTCTTCATAAAGAATAAATTAGAATCTCCAAAATAAAATATCTATTGTTTAGTAAGTTTCAATTTATCAAACTGAACCATTTCACGTATTAAATCTTCTAAAGAAATAGAGCTTTTCCATCCTAGTTTTTTAATAGCTTTTGTAGGATCACCCAACAAACTATCTACATCAGAGGGTCTAAAATATCTTTTATCAACTTTAATAACTACTTTATTATTATCATTTCTAATACCAACCTCTTGCAAGCCTGAGCCCTCCCAACGAATAGCTGGCAAATTTTGTTTATCTCTATTCCATCCAAGTTCACATGCAACCAATTCAATAAATTCTTTAATACTTTTATTTTTTCCAGTAGCTATCACATAATCATCTGCATAATCTTGCTGAAGCATAAGCCATTGCATTTTCACATAATCCTTCGCATGACCCCAATCTCTCAAAGAATTTAAATTTCCAAGATAAAGTATTTCATCAATACCTGAATCTATTCTCACAAGACCCCTTGTGATTTTTCTCGTAACAAATGTTTCTCCTCTTCTTGGACTTTCGTGATTAAACAAAATACCATTACATGCGAAAATACCATATGCATCTCTATAATTTTTTATTATCCAATATGAATATAATTTAGCTACGCCATAAGGACTTCGAGGATTAAAAGGGGTATTTTCGTTTTGAGGTAATTTACTTGCTCCCCCATATAACTCACTCGTACTAGCTTGGTAGATTTTAGTCTTTTTTTCTAAGTTTAATATCCTAACAGCTTCAAGAATTCTTAATGTGCCAAGAGCATCGCAATTTGCTGTATATTCTGGGGTTTCAAAGCTAACAGCAACATGACTTTGTGCAGCGAGATTATAAATTTCGTCTGGTTCAATTTCTTTTATTAACCTAATAATATTTGTACTATCAACTAAATCTCCGTAATGAAGGATTAGTTTTGGGGATATTTCATGTGGGTCTTGATATAAATGATCAATTCTTTCAGTATTAAAACTACTTGATCTCCTCTTTATTCCATGAACTATATACCCCTTATCTAAAAGTAATTCTGCAAGATAACTTCCATCTTGGCCAGTAATACCGGTGATTAATGCTACCTTTGAAGTATTCAATTCTTTTCAAAAATCTGATTTATTTTAATACAAAAACCTATTTTCGAATAGATAAATAATTATCCTTTTATCAAAATAGACCTTGAAATTACTTAATTAATAATCAGATCTCATAATAAATGCTTAAATCAAGTTCTTCAAGATTTTTGATATAACCATATGGATTTTGCAAAATCCATCTCCAACCATCCTTACAAATATCATCTAGTGATTTTCTTGCCTTCCAATTAAGTATAGAACTAGACAACCTACTATCTGCAAAAAGTATTCCACAATCTCCTATCCTTCTTTCTGAAAACTCATATTCAATTTTTATGTCATTAATTTTTTTAAAAGTATTTATCAACTCAAGTACTGTAGTGCCTTTACCAGTTCCTAAATTTACTTTGATCAAATTATTTTTTGAATTTAATAATAAGCTTAATGCTTTTGTATGACCATCAATTATATCCTCTACATGAATATAATCTCTTAAACAAGTACCATCTCTTGTGGGCCAGTCATTACCATAAATAAACAATTTCTTATTTTTACTTTTAGCGACCTCACAAATAATTGGAAACAAATTATTTTTATTGGAGATAGGATTTTCTCCAATTAATCCAGAATGATGAGCTCCGACAGGGTTGAAATACCTTAAGATGGCAACTCCCCAATTTTTTCGAGAATGTAGATCAGTTAAAATTTCTTCAATTGTTTTTTTTGTTTTCCCATAAACATTTGAGGGAATTAATAAACTATCTTCTTTTATAGGACAATTTTGATCATTTCCATAAACTGCTGCACTACTACTAAAAACTATATTTTTACAGTCATATAACTCCATAACTTTAAATAAATTAATTGATCCTGAGACATTATAATCCCAATACTTAGTTGGATTTTCTTCTGATTCGCTAACCGCTTTTAATCCAGCAAAATGCAAGACTGCAATTATCTTTTGATTATTACTAAGCGCATGTTCAAAAATAATTTTTAATTTATCAATATTTGTTATGTCTGCTTTAAAAAATTTTATTTTATTTACAGCAAATTTATTTTTTTCTTTAAAGGATCTATAAACTCTGGATATAGATTCAAATGAACTATTTTCAAGAGAATCAACTATGTAAATTCCATAACCAGCTTCAAGTAAATTCAAACAAGCATGACTGCCAAGAAAACCTGCTCCCCCTGTAATTAAAATATTGTTCATTCTATGCTTTATAAGTTTTACTTTTTTAAAATTTTTTTTGATTCCGTCACAAATTCACTTCCTAAAATATTCTTTATACCATTTTACAAATTTATCAATACCTTCAACAAGATTAACTTTTGGTTCATAACCAATCCAATCACTTAGTTTACTTATATTAGCCGAGGTAGCAATAACATCACCTGTTTGCATTGGTTTAAAAACCTTTTTTGCACTTTTCCCAATACTTAATTCTAAGAACTCAATAAATTGCATTAGCTTAATTGGATTTCCTTTCCCAACATTGAAAATTTTATGTTTTGCGAAAGATATTGAGGGGTCAGGTTTGTCTCTATTAAAATTCTTAGAACTTTCAGCAGACTTATAAACACACCCTATAATTCCATCTACAACATCATCAATATAAGTAAAGTCTCTCATCATCTCGCCATTATTAAAAATGTTTATTTCATCACCAGATAAAATTGCCTTAGTAAAAATCATTGGTGCCATATCAGGTCTTCCCCAAGGACCATATACTGTAAAGAACCTTAATCCTGTTGTTGGTAAATCATAAATATGACTATATGAATGCGCAATAATTTCATTACATTTTTTTGTTGCTGCATAAAAACTTACAGGATGATCTACAGACTGGCTTTCGTCAAAAGGCATATTAGTATTGCCCCCGTATATAGAGCTACTTGAAGCATAAATAAAGTTCATAACATTATATTTTTTAGATAAAAATATAATGTTATGAAAGCCTACCAAATTAGATTGAACATATTTATGCGGATCAATTAATGAGTATCGTACGCCAGCTTGTGCTGCTAAATTAACAACATATTTGGGTCTGTATTTAGTAAAAAGTTTTTCTAATTCATTTATATTCTCTATCGAGAAAGTAAATCCCTCATAATCACCTCTACTAAATTTTGTGGATTCTATAATTTTTTTCAATCTATCTTTCTTGAGAGATACACTGTAGTAATCATTCAAATTATCTACACCAATAACCTTAAAACCTTTATCAACTAATTTTCTTGAAAGAGATGCACCGATAAATCCGGCTGCACCTGTTACTAATATAGTATCCATTTAGTGAGCGATTAATACAAATTTAAAATATTGGAGATGTAAAAGATAGAATTATTAATCTCCTTTCTGAATTTTTAAAAAGGGATTTACAAATTGAAAAAATTCTTATTTTTAATATTACTATTTTTAGTAAATAATAAATAGTACTTTAAAGAATAATATATTCCAAACGTATTGCACATATTCATACATAAATTGGGAAATATATTCAATATTAATATTAATTAGTTTAATTGGAATATTTCTATACAAATTATTATCCCAAGAGCAGATTAAAAGCTAATTAAAAAAGGGGGAATAATAATCTGTTTTACTTGTATGCATCAACTATTAAGCTCGAGTTTGCATCTTCAAAATTCCAACCATATTTCATATTCAAGAATTTATTGTTTCTTGATCTCATTATAAATCCTAATTCAGAAGTTAATTTTTCATTTACAAGTCTTCCATCGGACATATATCCCTCTCTTAAGACGCATTTAAAACCACATTTTTCTAATACTGACTTTAAATATTCATAAGTAATAAATTGTTTATGATCAGATGCATCAGCTCCTATACCGTTTATTCCAGTATGTTCCCTGTAAATAGGATTTGGATGATTCCCATCTGGTACAGCAATTCTAAGTGTTCCATCTTTAATCAAATAAAAATATATTAAATTTAAAGCTGACTTCATTTCAGATTTACTTAAATGTTCAAATACATGCTCAGCTAAAGCTCTTTTAAGCTTTTTTTTATTTTTAAAAAGTCTATTCCAATCCTTTTTTTTGGAAATATCTAACCACTCTTCATTTGTTGATATCCAATCTTTTTGAGATGTAAGCGCTGCTCCAAGAATAATTTTTACTTCTTTGGCAAAAAAAAGGATGATCTTGAACTTTAAAAGTCTAAAATTATAAAGAAAAATTTTAAAAATCTTTCTAATTAATATTCTAAGTCTTTTAGGAAATATTTTTCTATATATTAATTTTCCTTTGTTCAGTAACATTTTTTAGGAATCTAAATAAGAAGATAATACGCTAATAACTGAATCAGAAGAAGCTTTATTATCATATTTTGAAGAAAGATTCAAAAATACCTCTTTTGGCAGGTGAGAATATGAAGAATAATTGTCAATTATTTGTTTGATTAATTTAGAAATACCGTAGGGTTCGATCTCCATTGTAGTTTCTCCTAAAATTCCATCCATAAATAAAGAAGAAAGTCCCCTATTAACTATTGCAACAATAGGAATGCCCAGAAGACCAGACTCTAAAGCAACTCTTGATAAACCCTCTCCATAAGTACTTGGAATTACAATTAACTTTGAATTTGCATAATAATTTATAGGATCCACTACATATTCTTTTAATAAGATATTTTTATCTAATAAAAATTTTCTCAAATCCTTGTCAATGTTTTTTATATCACTTTTTGGTGATATTATTCTAAATTTTAAATTGGAGTAGATTGGATCACTCAATAAATAATTTATTGCTGCAATAAATCTATAGAAACCCTTATCAACAGTAATTCTTCCAATATAAGTGATGTACATATCATCTAATTTAATTTGATTTTCTTTATTTAAAATTCCTAGATTTATTCTCTTTTTCTTAAGATTATCGGGATTAAAAATTCGTGAGTCAATTCCAGTGCCAGGAATAATGTAAATTTTTGAAATTTGAACTATTTTTTTTTCAAGTAAATAAGCATAATCAGCATAATTCAAAACAAAAATACCTTTGTAGGAGTTAAGGAAAATTATTTTATAAATTATTTCCAAAATTCTTCTAAGTACCCTAAATATCAAAATTCTTGAAGAAAATACTCTTCCTAAGCCCTCTAATGTTGCAAATTTAATAGAATCATGAAATATAGGTAGTATTGATAAAATAATAGGCCCAATAGTAAAACTAAATAAAAATGTTTTCTTTTTTTTATCCTTTGAAAAAATCTTTTTAATGCATAAAAAAATATAATTTATAAAAGTATATTGTTTTACATTGATTAATAAAAACTTATTTTTATTTCCTATTGGCGACCCTAATCTTAAATAAATTAAATCTACTTCAATTTTTTTATTATTCAATTCTTCTATTAAAGGCAATTTAAAATTATGAAGAAACCAAAGCGTATTAGCAAATAAAACAACTTTATGTTTATTATCTTTCATTAAGAAACTTTCGTCTTATTTAATAATAGTAAAATTAGGAATAGTTGCTTATATTTTTGTAAATTAAACTTATGATAATCCATGAAATTTTGTATCAAATTACCTAGAAAATATTTTTAAATAAAAAGAATTATTACTATTATTAATATAATTTTAAAAAAGAAAAAATTGTTAGATAATGGTCATCATATAAACTTTTTTTATAATAACAAATTCTTCATTCCGAAAGATAATAAAACTAGGCCAGCTTTATTTCTTGACAGAGATGGTGTAATAATTAAAGAAAAACACTTTATATCCAAAGCAAGTGAAGTTGAATTAGAAAATGGAATGAATGATCTTATAGATTTAGCTAATTTACTGAAATTACCAATAGTAATAATTACTAATCAATCTGGCATAGCAAGGAAAATTACAACATGGGATGATTATTTTGAAGTGACAGAAAAAATGTTAAATCTCATAAATAAAGATAATACTGTAATTGCTATATATGCGAATGGATTAGGTCAAGAATCTCCCAATTATTCATGGAGGAAGCCGAGTCCTTCTATGATTTTAAACGCTGCAAATTACCTTAAATTAGATTTATCAAAATCATTTTTAATTGGTGATAGATTAAGTGATTTAATTTCAGGATTGAATGCAGGTTTATTAAATCTTTTTCATATTCGAACTGGACATGGGAATTCAGAAAGAGACCAAGTGAAAAAATTTTTTAGTGATAATAAGCATTCTGATTTAATTAAAATCAAATATATCGATAAATTAGGCAAAGAATTATTTCATGATCTACGAGTTTTTATTAATCAATAATGAGCGAAAATAATAAAGAGATTGTCATAATTGGTGGAGGTATTGTTGGATTAACAATTGCCTATCAGATTATAGAAAGAGGTATTTCGAAAAATATTATAATTTTAGAAAAAGAAAATAATCTAGGTTTACATACCTCTGGGAGGAATAGCGGTGTTTTGCATGCAGGTATATATTACAAACCAGGCTCTCTCAAATCAAAAGTATGCATTGAGGGAGCGAAAAGACTAAAGGGATGGATAAAAGATAGAGGATTAACAATAAATCCATGTGGGAAAATAATAATTCCCACTAAATCTGATCAAGATTCTCAGTTAGATTTGCTTTTTCAAAGGGGAATAAAAAATGGTGCAAAGGTTGAATTCATTGATAATAAAAAGCTTAATGAAATTCAACCAAATACGAAATCCATAACAAATAGAGCATTATGGAGTCCATATACTACAGTAGTTAATCCACTAGAGATAATAAATCAATTAGAAATTGAACTTAAAGATAGGGGTGTAATTTTTATAAAAGGGAGCAGAATCAAAAAAATTAATAAAAAGGAAAATAAAATTTATACAAATAATAATTCAATATTTAACTACAAATATTTTTTTAATTGTGCTGGTCTTCAATCTGATAGGGTTGCTCATATGTGCAACGTTGGTAAGAATCTAACCATATTGCCTTTCAAAGGTCTTTACTGGAAAATCAAAAAAAATGAAGAATTTGATATTAAAACCAATATATATCCAGTTCCTGACTTATCTGTTCCTTTTCTTGGTGTTCACTTTACCCCAAGTAGTGATAAAAAAAATATCTTTATCGGACCAACCGCTACGGTTGCTTTTGGCAGAGAAAATTATAAATTCTCAGAAGGAATAGAACCATTAATGTTAATTTCAAACCTATTTATTCTTTCAAAGCAATATTTAATGAATAAGAATAAATTCAGACAATATGTTCATCAGCAATCTTTACAAGCATTTGAACCATTCTTAATAAAATCAGCACAGAATTTAGTTCCATTAATTCAACTGAAAGATATTGAAATAAGTGAAAAAATAGGAATTAGAGCGCAGCTTTTTGACAATAAAAAAATGAGTTTAGAAGATGATTTTATCTGCACAAATGATGAAAATTCTACGCATGTTCTAAATGCAGTTTCTCCAGCTTTTACATCAAGTTTTTCATTGGCAGACTTAATAATCAATTATTCAAAATTAAATTAATAATAATATGAGTAGGAAATTAAAAGTTCTATTATTAGCAGCAGGTCTAGGAACAAGATTAAAACCTTTAACAAATAATATTCCTAAATGTCTTGTAAAAATAAATGAAAAGCCTCTTCTACACTTATGGCTTGAAAAGCTCGAGAATTTAAATTGCGAATCTATATTAATAAACACTCATTATTTGCCTGAAAAAGTTAATAAAGCAATTTATGAATGGAATGGAGAAAAGTCAAAAATATATACTACGTTTGAAAAAAATCTCTTAGGTACGGCAGGAACATTACTAAGACATCTCGATTTTTTTAATAATTCAGAAGGTTTAATTATTCATGCAGATAATATAACTGATGATGATCTTATTGAATTTCTTAATGCTCATAATAAGAGACCCACCAATACAATTTTATCAATGCTTACTTTTGAAACAGATAATCCAAAAACTTGCGGTGTAGTCAAAATAGATAAAAATAATGTAGTTCAGGAATTTTATGAAAAAGTTAAAAATCCTCCTTCAAACTTAGCTAATGGAGCAATTTATGCTTTTGGCAAAGATTTCATAAGTTATCTTAAAGATATGGATAATAAAGTATTTGATATAAGCAAAGATATTATTCCTTCTATAAATGGTAGGATATTTAGCTATAAGACTAGTGCAAATTTTCTTGATATTGGAACACCTATTAATTTAAAAAAAGCCCAAAAATTATTTAATAAAATTTCAAAGTAATGGAAAAAGAATTTAAAAATTTTACAGCGAAATATCTTAATAATTTAGTTTCAAGTTTCGAACCAAGAATTATTGAGAAGATAGAACTCCTCTCAGAAGAATTGAAATTAAATTGGGAAAATGGAACTAACGTTTTTATATGCGGTAATGGAGGCAGTGCGGGAAATGCCATGCATATTGCAAATGATTTTCATTATGGAGTTGGTTGTAAAAAAGATTCTAAATCAACTATTAATAAAACTAAACCTGGGATTAAAATCATAGCTCTACCTTCAAATCCAAGTATATTAACATGTTTAGCTAATGATATTGGTTATGAAAACATATACTCTCATCAATTAAAAGTTCTTGCTAATCCTAGTGATACTTTAATTGTTTTATCAGGTAGCGGAAATTCTAAGAATGTAATAAATGCAATCAATGAGGCTCATAATATCGGAATGAAAACTTTTTCAATTACTGCATTTGATGGTGGTAAATGTAAAGATATAGCTAAAGAGAATATCCATTTTAAAATAAATGATATGCAAATAGCAGAAGATACTCAATTAATTATTTTCCATATGTGTATGCAATGGCTTTCAAATATTAAAAATAAAGAAATATAGCAATTAATTCAAAAAAATAATGAGCAATTTCATCAGCCCAATAATTAAACTAAATGAAGCAGGCAAATATAGTGGTTGTATATTGGGGTATGGCCATTTTAACTCAATTCACACGGGCCATATAAGATATTTAAAACGCGCAAAGGATATAAATAATATTCTTTTAATTGCAATACTTAAAAACCCCAAATTTCAAGGTGTAATTTTCAGCCAAGATGAAAGAGCCGAATCTCTTGCTCAATTAGGAATTGCTAATGCTATAGTTATCCTGCCAGACAATAGTCTTAAAAAAGCAGTTGATACAATCAATCCCAAAGAAGTAATATTAGGGCGAGAATATGAAAACTCTAATATAAATAATATAAATAATACATTAAAAAATTTAAAAGCTAAAAACAAACCAATTTATTTCCATGCTGGCGAAATAAACTATGCGAACTCCGAATTATTAACTAATTCTGAAGATAATCTTAAGAACGAAAGAGAAAATGAATTCCTTAAAGCCCTTAAAAGACAAAATATTTCTATTAAAGATCTTGAAGCTACTAGTGAAAGAATTAAGAATTCAAAATTAATTGTGATTGGAGATGCAATTGTTGATCAATATGTGTCATGCGAAGCATTAGGCATGAGTGCTGAAGCTCCAGTAATAGTTGTTAAAGAATTAGAACAGAAAAGTTTTATAGGGGGGGCAGCAATAGTAGCTTCACACATAACTAAACTTGGTTCTCAGTGCGAATTCATCTCACTCATAGGTTTAGATGAACCAGGCAAATGGTTAGATAAAGAATTAGAAAAAAATTCGGTAGAAACTAATTTATATATTGACAAAAATAGACCAACCACATTTAAAAAAAGATATCTTGTCGAGAATCAAAAACTTTTTCGTGTAAGTCGCTTAGATGATCATGTAATTAATAAAGAAATAACAAAAGAAATTCTTGATTACGTTGAAAAAGCTAGTTTAAATGCTCAGGGAATTGTAATTTCAGATTTTGTTTATGGATTAATATCGGACGAATTAATAAATGGAATTATTAAATTTGCGAAAAACAGAAATATTAAACTTTATGGAGATCTTCAGTGTAGTAGTCAAATAGGTGATATTTCTAGGATGAAAAATTTTACACTTATTTGCCCAAATGAGAGAGAAGCAAGAATATCGATTCAAAATAAAGATATTGGATTAGAGGAATTATGTAGAATCTTGATAAAAAAGACAAATTGTAAAAATCTCATAATGAAACTAGGTGCAAATGGCTTTATTGTCTACTCACAAGAATCTGGTACTTCTAATATCCAAGCCTTCCCAGCATTATCTGTTAATCCAGTTGATGTTTCAGGGGCTGGAGATACACTTCTTTCTATAATGGCGGCAGGTTTATCCAGTGGTTCAGAAATAATGCATGTAGCTGCATTAGCTTGTTGTGGTAGTGCTATTGCTGTTGATACTATGGGTAATAAACCTATTACAATTAAAAGTATTCTCAAAAAAGCAATTAATATAATTAATAAATAATGCTAATTAAATAATGAATGGTTAGTCAAAAAAGTATAATTATATTTATCTATAGTTTAGTCTAGATGAATATTTTGGTAACTGGAGGAAATGGATATAAAGGGAGTGTATTAATTCCAAAGCTGCTTGAAAAAGGCCACAAAGTGACTTCAATAGATATAAATTGGTTCGGAGAATATCTCTTGCCTCATAAGAATCTTCAAGTCCTAAAAAAAGATATTAGAGAAACTAAGTTAGAGGATTTGAAAGGTATTGAAACTATTATTCATTTGGCAAATATAGCGAATGATCCTCTTGTTGAATTGGAACCACAGTTAAGCTGGGAGGTTAATGTATTAGCTAGTCAGCAATTGGCTGAAAAAGCAGTCAAATCAGGAGAAGTTAAAAATTTCATCTTTGCGAGTTCGGGAAGTGTTTATGGCATTAGTGATAAAGAAAAAGTTATAGAAGAAACTGATTTATTACCTATTTCCGAATATAACAAGACAAAAATGGTTGCAGAAAGGATTTTCTTAAGTTATAGAGATTCGATGAATATTTTTTGTATAAGGCCTGCTACTGTTTGTGGAGTATCTCCAAGAATGCGATTAGATGTATCAGTAAATGTACTAACATATTCTGCTTTATCAAAAGGAATTATTACTGTATTTGGCGGCGATCAAATAAGACCAAACATACATATTGATGATATATGTGATTTATATATATTCTTTATTGATAACTATAAAAGACTTGATTCGGGATTCTAT
>MDTG01176117.1_pt1 | contig 14273 bp, 16 predicted proteins | sample 811421 | NCBI WGS metagenome assembly MDTG01 (sample SAMN05326645, study PRJNA326480) | marine metagenome | isolation source: seawater | place: Pacific Ocean: South East | collected 2011
AATTTCTCCAGAAACAGCCCCGCCGTGATCGATCCCGCAAAGCCAAAACCTTCAGTGATATTGCAGAGATCCGCGATGTTGCTGCGCAGGTGTTGGGCATAGGGCAGGTACAGCGGCATCGGCCAAAGCGGATCCCCGACCTCATGTCCGGCCTGCGCCAGCGCCGTCGACAGCCCGTTATCCCGCCCCATCACCGGTGGCAGGTCCGGCCCCAGCGCCACCCGGGCCGACCCGGTCAGGGTCGCAAAATCGAGGATCAGGTCCGGATCCTGCTCGCCCGCATAGGTCAGACAGTCCGAGAGCACCAGCCGCCCTTCCGCGTCCGTGTCGCCGACTTCAACCGTCAGCCCCTTGCGGGTCTGCAGCACGTCGCCCGGGCGGAACGATCCGGCGGACACCGCATTCTCAACCGCCCCGATCACCACCAGCAGGTTCAGGTCCGTCCCGAGCTCAAGCAGCGTCCTCGCCAGCCCCAGCGCTACAGCCGCCCCGCCCATATCCTTCTTCATGTTGCGCATGGACGAGCGCGGCTTAATGTCCAGCCCACCGGTGTCAAATACCACGCCCTTGCCCACCAGCGCCAAGGTCGGCGCCGATCGCGAACCCCTGAACCGCAGCATCAGAATACGTGGCGCCCGTGCCGGTGTCGCTCCGCGGCCCACCGCGTGGGCCGCTGGAAAACCTTCCGCGAGCATGGCATCGCCGACCACCTGCTCGAATCGCCCCCCATGCTGCTCCGCCAGCGCCTTTGCCGCCTCGGCCAGCTCCGCCGGCCCCATATCCTCAGCGGGTGTGTTCACCAGCCGGCGGGCCATGACCACCCCTTCGAGCCAGGCCGAGGTCTCCACCCGGTCGGCTGCCTTGGGCCAGACCAGCACGGCCGGCGCATCACCCTGCGGCGCCCTTGCCCTGCGACCCGCCGCCGCCGACGACGACGCGCCCGCGTCACCAGCGCCGTCCGATTTGTAACGCCGGTCGGGGCACTGGCTCACCGCCCAGCCGAAGCAGGCCTGGGTCGCCGCGCCGCGGCTGAGCCCCGCCTCATCTTCGAGCGCGTACCGACCGGGCGGCAGCTTGGCCGGCAGGTGGGCAAGCCACCAGCTGTCACCGGCGTGACTGGTCGGGGAGAAATACACCGCTTCGAGGTCGCCATCCTCGCCGGGAACGGGCAGCACCAGCCCGGCCCCCGCCAGATCGGCACCCTGACCGCGGAGCCAGCGCGCGTGCCGGTCCGGCAGGCCGCGCAGCCACGCCCGATCCGGTTCGGCGGGCAGGGCGATCAGCGGCAACGTATCTTGGGTGCGCCGGGCGGAAAAGAAAGCATCTGCGAGGGCGGGTTGATCCATGTCAGGGTCCGAATTGCAGTTCAATAAAGAGGGTCGAAAGGGTCAAAAAGGGTCTTCAGAAAACGGGAAACCAGCCGCTGCGGCAACGGAGTCAACGACAGCAAGCAAGCCAGTCAGCCCCATCCCGCCTTGCGCCGCCGCTCCATGGAGGCAGCGGGCCAGACATCGGCGGCGACATAGTTCTGGTCAAAGGCCGGCACGCCATCTGGAATCTCGATCCACGGGACCTTGTTTTCGGCCCACAGGTGCGCACCGGGTGGCAGCGACGCCGGGTCGTCGAGTGTCCCGCCCTTGACCAGTGCAATCTCGTCGTTTCCGGCGTAGTGGCTGTAGAGCGCCGAGAGGCAATCCGGGCAGCGATAAACCCAGTGCTCGCTGCCGCTGCCGGTCTGCCCGGCGTAGGCTTCGACCCGGCCCTCGGTCACCTCGAGGTAAGCGCTTTCGATGAAAATGTGGGTGACAAAGGCCGTGCCCGTGTGCCGCTTGCAGATGCTGCAGTGACAAACGTGGGTAAACATCGGCTCTTCGGTCAACGTGTAGCGTGTGGCCTTGCACGAGCAGCCACCCTGCCGTTCACTCATGGTCCTTCCTCCCGCAATCTTGCCGCTGAGTCTGCCTGCGATCCCCGCAAAAGTAAAAGCGGAATACACGGTACCCCCCCCCTCAGCCCAGTCCGCGCCATCCCGTTGCGGCGATATCAACGAACGCGCAGCGGCACACCTCTGCCTGCGATTTGGGCACAAACGGTCCGGATAAGCGAGACACCTGCCTCTCAAGGACTCGGCTCTATTAGTCCTCGATCTCCCGTCTCATCTCCGCAGGTTTAGGCTTAGCATTTCGTCGGCAGTGTGTTTTTCTCAGCCGTCGGGCATTCGCCTAAATCAACAACCAAGCAAGGAGAATGCCCGTGATCGATCGCATGATTTGGGGGAGCCGCCTCGCGGTCATCATCTGCCTGGTCAGCTACGGATGCTGGCTGTCCTACATCCCGTGGAAGGTCGACCTGCTCGGCATCGAATACGACATGTTCGGCTTTGCCCTGCTGATGTTCGGGATCTTCAGCCTCGCCTCCATGCTGTTCGTCAGTCACGTGCTGCTGCCCAGCTTCGGGCCGAGGATTACCGGGCTGGCGGTCGTGGTCTTTGCCTTTGCGCTGATCATCTGGGTGTTTGCACCGAACACCACCCTGTTCATCGTGCTCGCTGCCCCGCTCAGCCTCGCCTTTGGGGTGATCCAGCCCTCGACGCTGGCGGTGATTACCCAGGCCGAGGACCGCTCCGGGCGTCGCCTGCAGCCCCTGCACTGGGCCTCGTTCTCGGCCGGCTCGCTTTTGGGTCTGGTAATCGGCATGATCAGCCAGGCGCTAGCCATGCCGCCAGCCTTCGTGTTCGGCGGCCTGTTCGTGCTCACCATCCTCGTCGGCCTGTTCATCTTTTTCGTGCCGTTCCGCACCGTCACCTTCGATCCGATCGTCAGCCCGGGCTTCCGCCTGCCCTCGGGCCTGGTGCTGTTCCTCGGCGGGCTGGCGGCCCTGTCGATGGCGACGATTTCGATTATCCTCGATTGGTCGGCGCTGTGGCTGACCCGGGATCTCGGGCTGGCGATCGCGCTCGGCGGGACCGGCATCATGGCCTTCAACATCGCGGAAATCATCTCGCGTCTGTTCGGCGAAGCCCTGATCAACCGCTTCGGCGAAGTGCTGGTGGCCGGCTGGGGCATGATCTTGGGCTGTGTGATCTTTCTGGCGACAGCCCTGCTCGGGAACCCCTACATGATCGTCATCGGCTTCGGCTTCTTCGGCTTCTTCACCGCCAACTTCATCCCCGTGCTGTTCGGGGTCGCAGCGCGCGAGGAAACCGACAACGCCGTCGCAGCGGTCAACGACGTCAATCTGCTGGCCTTCGCCGGCTTCCTGTTCGGCCCGCCGATCATTGGTTTCATCGCAAAGTCAGTCTCAATCACCGCCTGTATGATCATCCTTGGCATCGCCTGGGCGATCATTGCCGCCGCACTGATGATGTCGCGCAAGCTGAACACCGGGGGTAGTGTGAACCAAGGCAGCGGTGGCGGCGACGGCTCCAACCAGCCCGCCTGACCCCCGATTGACAAACCAGACCGAGGACCGAAACCATGACCGCAACAGTCTCTGACGGCACCAACCCCTTTATCCTGCTCGCCCGCATTACGGTCAGCCCCGGCAAGCTCAACGCCTACCTCGATCTCGCCGCCGGTGTCGACGCCGAAGTCGAGGCCAGCGAGCCGGGCATGCTGTTCCACAACTTCGACCAGGACAGCACCGACCCGCACAAGCTGGTCTGGTCAGAAGTATACCGGCAGAGCGACGATTTCCTGTTCCACGCCGATAACCCGCCCGTGGTCGACTACGTGGGCAAGCACGCCGACCTTGCCGAAAGTTTCACCATCGAAATCTACGGCACCGTCTCGCAGGTGGTGATCGACAAGATCAACGACCTCGGCGTCCCGCTGCAGTACTTCCCCACCACCCGCGTGGGCTTCGTCCGAAGCGAGCGCTTCGCCTGAGCATGTGGCCGAAAAGCTGGCCGTCGGGGCCGGCTCAGGACGCTTGACGAACCCGAGCACGCGGTTAGCCTCGTCCCGACACGTCCTGCCACCGTTTGTTTGCATTGGGGTACCGCCACCATGACCACGCCTGAAGACCGTATCGCCGCCCTGGGCCTGCAACTGCCCGCCCCGATCAAGCTCGAACCGGGGATGAAACTGCCGTTTTTCTTCATCAATGTCCGGGGCAACCGCGCTTTGATTTCCGGCCACCCAAGGCAAAGCGCGGAGGGAGCGATCAATGGCCCCTTCGCCACGCTCGGCGCCGATATGACCACGCAGGAAGGCTACGACGCCGCGCGCGACATCGCCCTCTCAGCTTTGGCCAACCTCAAGGCCGAAATCGGCGAGCTGTCGCGGGTCAGCGGCTGGGTGCGGGTCTTTGGCATGGTGGCCTCGACCCCGCAGTTCACCGAGCAGCACCTCGTGGTCAATGGCTTCAGCGACCTGATCCTCGAAGCCTTCGGGCCAGACGTGGGCCGCCACGCGCGCTCGGCCATCGGGGTCGCGGCCCTGCCCATGGGTTTTGCGATTGAAGTCGAGGGCGAGGTCCTGCTTGACGGCTGAGGCGCGGGTCGTCCCCCGTCAGCCGAATACCGCTTTACCGTAGTCTCAGACTTCGGCAACTCCGATCAGGCCGTTGCGGGTGACGAGGTCGGCCAGCGCGGCTTCGGACAGGCCATCCGTGCCCGCCGGCCGCTTCGGCAGGATCATATAGCGCATGTCGGCGGTGGAATCGTGCACCCGGACCTCACGGTCAGCACCAATCGACGTGCCGAACTCTTCGAGCACCGAGCGCGGATCCCGCACCACCCGGCCGCGGTAGGCCTTGGACTTGTACCACTCTGGCGACGGGCCCAGCAGGCTCACGGGGTAGCAGGAACAGAGGGTGCAGACGACGACGTTGTGCACCGCGTCGGTGTTCTCCAGCACCACCAGCGGCGTGCCCTTCATATCAAAACCAGCATCCAGCGCCGCCTTGGCACCGTCATCGAGCAGCGCCGCCTTGAACGCCGGATCCTGCCACGCGCGGGCCACAAGCCTCGCCCCGTTGCGGTCCGAGCGGGTTTCCATCAGGTCGAGCTGCGCCTGTACGTCAGCCGCCGTGAAGATACCCTTTTCGATCAGCACCAGCCGCAGCGCATCTGCCAGCAGCGCGGTGTCCGAATTCGACGTATCCTCGGCCTCGATCGCGCTGTGATCATGGTCGTGATCGTGGGAATGATCCTGTCCTGCTGGGGTCATGGTCATGGCCTCGCTGCCTTCAGCCAGTGCTGGTAAATCTCGATTTCGATGGTGTCGGCAGCGGGGCCGACGTAGTCGGGCCAGACCTCGGCCTGCCGAAATCGGACGCGGTACAGCGGCTGGGGCGGGCTACCGTCTCCGCCATAGGCCAGCGTTTCGGGATTGCCGAACACACCGCACAGCCGCTCGACCTCGCCGCTGTGGCCACGGCAGTAGACCGGCGCGCGCATATGCCCGCTCAACCCGGTCTCGGCGGCCAGATCTCGGACCGTGACCCGGTCGCCGACGTCAAACTGCGCCGCCGTCATTCGGCCAGTCCCCGCTCGGCGCGCAGCGCAGCAATCCTCGCGTCGAGCTCGTCCCGGGTCAGCACACCCTTTTCAACCATGATCTTGGCCAGCGATCGCGCCCATTTGCCGTAGTAGGGTTCGGCGTTGTAAGTGGCCTCGCCCAGCGTCTCGATCCCGCGACGCAACTCGTCGACCCGCATCAGCGCAACGTCGGGCGAAGACAGCAGCCGCATCATGGCATCGACCCGCTTCTCCCACAGCTGATACTCGCCATCGATCATCAGCACGGGGCCGAAGTGATCGCCACCGACGTCGTGATAGGCCTTGGTCTTGGTCATATGCCCGCACTCCTGCTCTCTCCGCGAGGGGATTTGTCGTCGGAGAATAGCAGGGCGCGGGGCGGGAGCAACGACCGACTGGGGGCCCTTACCCTCAGCGGTCCTGCGCTACCATCTGGTGACGGTGACGGGCCTTGGGGTGACGGGCCTACGAACGGCTGTCGTACACGAGCCGAGGCATCGGGGGCGGCGGGGCCGAAGCGTCAAGGCCATGGACGTCGAGCGCGAAGGCGGCAAAATCGTCGTCCATGGTCTGCATGATCTGACCAAAGCCGGCGATCGGATCGTCGCCGTCGTAGGTGAGGATCACAAAGTCACCTATCGGCGTTTCCTGCAGGAAGGTGCGCTCGTGCAGGCCAGCATTTTCACGGACAACATCGAAATCGGGTTTGGCGGCGGGGCTGTTGATCTCTTCGATCATCTTCAGCCACTTGTCTTTCTTGCCAGGCAAAATCGGCATTACCATTGCTAGGGCAGCCATTGTGCTTCTCCTGTTCTGGGGTGTCGCTGCGGTCGTCCACCTTTGCCGGCAGGGAAAACAGGACGGTGCGCGGCGATGAACTGCTCCAGACTAACCTAGTGTATTAGAACTACCGAATTGAATGTTGTCTCAGGTTCAGAAAGATGTCTGACGCTGAAAGCCTCACCCGGGTTTAATAGTGCGGCGGCGGGGCTTCATCCGCTGCGCTGCCGGGGGTCTCGACCTCCTGCGCCTGCACCGAGCTGAGGTGTCGGACTTCGGCGAGCAGGCGATCGATCACACGCTGCTGCTTCGCCACGGCGTCGCTGAGTTCGTTGAGCGCGGCTTCCTGATGCTCGAGACGGATTTCGAGTTCGACAATGGCTTGGGTCATGCGGTCCTGCCCATAGTTGCAGAGGGTTCAGAAAGTTCAGGACCAGACTAAAGCCCAAGGCTGGCGGTCAGACCAGCCCTCGCTTGTTCTCGGATCGAACTCGCCGGCCGATCATAGCAATGCGTCAAGTGAGGATTAACGCAGCTTCGGCGATCACAAAGTGGCCGCTTGTGTTTGTCGTGACCTCAAGTGAGCCAGTCGGTACGCCTTGAATAAGGAATTTCACGTTGTCAGAGGCATTCACTCGCGTCCCACTACCACCCCCGGTTTGGGTGAAGGTTACATCAGCTGTGTTGCTATAGAGCTGCAGCACGATGGTGTCGCCGTCCAAGGGGTCAAAATTGATAATGGTGACAGTTGCACCGGAAGAGGCAACGGATCCCTCAAAGGTGACCGTATCGATGGCGGAATCATCGCCGAGATCGAGATCAACTGTGGCCGTGGACGAAGCGCCGGTGCTGTGGGCAGCACACTCAGTCGCCACTCTGGTGCGCGACCAGCAATTGATGGTTCTTGCTTTAACTGCGAGAGGAGGAAATGGCGGTGAGGGTGGGATTCGAACCCACGATAGAGTTTCCCCTATACCCGCGTTCCAGGCGAGCGCCTTAAGCCACTCGGCCACCTCACCGCGTGAGCCTTTGGTTAGACAATTAACCCGCCTCGCGCAATGCCTCGTGGCCTGTATTACCCCTGCCATTGTTGTATAGCTCTTCTCGCAGACCATAACGGAGCAACTATGCGACTCATCATCTGGACTTTGGGCAGTGTTTTTATGGCCATCGGCGTCGTGCAGCTGGTCATCGAGGGCATGTTTGCCGCCTTTGGCGGCTCATGGACACGGCTGCTGACCCTGCGTGATTTGTCGGCCCTGCTGGCCGGACCCGGCTCGGGTGACTGGATGGCGGATGGGTTTGGATCCATGCCGCCGTGGATCTTTGCCGGGCTAATCGGTGCTGTTCTGCTCTATCTGGGTCGATACCGGCGACGGCGCCGGCCCTGAAGGCACAAAACCGAAGCCTGAAGGCAGAAACGGGCTGCGCTGGACTGGACTGGGCTGGATTCGCGTCAGGCCGACTGATATCAGCCCTACGCGGTCAAGCCACCCTAGTCGTCACCCATCTTGAGCGCCGCGAGGAAGGCCGACTGCGGGATATCGACGTTGCCGATGTTGCGCATACGCTTCTTGCCCGCCTTCTGCTTCTCCAACAGCTTGCGCTTTCGGGTGGCATCCCCGCCGTAGCACTTGGCGGTGACGTCCTTGCGCAGGGCTGACAGGGTCTCGCGGGCGATGATCTTGCCACCGATGGCAGCCTGAATCGCGATCTTGAACAGCTGGCGCGGGATCAGCTCCTTCAGGCGGACGCAGAGGTCCCGGCCCCGGCTCTCAGCCTTGTCGCGGTGGACCATGATCGCCAGTGCATCGACCGGCTCACCGTTGATCAGGATCGAGACTTTGACCAGGTTGCCTTCCTCATAGCCATCGATCTGGTAGTCGAAGGAGGCGTAGCCGCGCGAAATCGACTTCAGCCGGTCGTAGAAGTCGAAGACGACTTCAGCCAGCGGCAGCTTGTAGACCACCACGGCGCGGTTGTTCATGTAGCTCATGTCCTGCTGCACGCCACGGCGCTCTTCGCACAGCTTGAGCACAGGACCGAGGTGCTCGTCGGGGACGAGGATGGTCGCCTTGATCCAAGGCTCTTCGATGTACTCAATCCGCTGCACGTCCGGCATATCGACCGGGTTGTGCATTTCCATCTCGGTGCCGTCGGTCAGGTGCAGCCGGTAGACCACCGATGGTGCAGTGGTGACGAGGTCGAGGTCGAACTCGCGGCTCAGTCGCTCCTGGACGATCTCAAGGTGCAGCAGCCCCAGGAAGCCGCAACGAAAGCCGAAGCCCAGCGCGGCCGAGCTTTCGGTCTCGAATTGGAACGACGCATCGTTGAGCGCCAGCTTCGCCAGCGACTCGCGCAGGTTGTCAAAGTCGGCTGCTTCGGACGGGTAGAGGCCACAGAACACGACGGGCACCGAAGGCTTGAAGCCCGGTAGCGGTTCGTTTGCCGGCTTGCGCTCTTCGGTGATGGTATCACCGACCTGGCAGTCGCCGACGGCCTTTATGCCCGCGGTAATGAAGCCCAGCTCGCCCGGGCCGAGTACGCCGGTTTCAGTTCTGTGCGGGGTGAAGACGCCAACGCGGTCGATGTCGTAGCTGGCGCCGGTCTCCATCAGCCGGATTTTCATACCCTTACGGATGGTACCGTCGACCACGCGGACGAGGATGACCACGCCAAGGTAGACATCGTACCAGCTGTCGACCAGCAGCGCCTTGAGCGGGCCATCGGTGTTGGCGATCGGTGCCGGGATCTTCTCCACCAGCGCTTCGAGCACCTCGGGCACGCCCTCGCCGGTCTTGCCGGAGACGTGGATGGCGTCGGACGCGTCGAGGCCGATGACGTCCTCGATCTGCTGCTGCACGCGCTCAGGCTCGGCGGCTGGCAGGTCGACCTTGTTCAGCACCGGGATGATTTCGTGGTCGTTTTCCAGCGCGAGGTAGACGTTGGCCAGCGTCTGGGCTTCCACCCCTTGGGAGGCATCGACGAGCAGCAGTGAACCCTCACAGGCGGACAGCGAGCGCGACACTTCGTAGGCGAAATCGACGTGCCCGGGGGTGTCGATCAGGTTGAGCACGTAGTCTTTCCCATCCCGCGCCTGGTAGTTCAGCCGTACTGAGTTCGCCTTGATGGTAATGCCACGCTCGCGCTCCAGCTCCATGCTGTCGAGTACTTGCTCCTTCATCTCCCGGTCGGTTAGGCCGCCGGTGGTCTGGATCAGCCGGTCGGCGAGGGTCGACTTACCGTGGTCGATGTGGGCGATGATGGCGAAGTTACGAATATTTTCGATAGCGGTCATTGACTGGAATGCGTCCTTGATTTCCTTCGAGTGGAAGTGCCCCGGGCGGGTCGTTCCGTCAAGGCGACGCTTTGTCAGAACTGGCGCGCGTGCAGGCATTTAACATTGGATTTGGCAGCGTTTTTACTCTATTAAGTTGTAAAATTCTGGGGACTTTCGTCATGTGGCGCCTGCTTGTCCTGATCCTTGCTGCGTTCATTGCCCTGATTGCAGGCAGGGTGGCAACCGCGCAGAAGACTGCGTTTACCGCCGATGGCGTGCGGGTCTACCTGTTTACTAACGGCACCTGGTCGACCGATCCTGCGGGGGGCGGGAGCGGATCCGGCCTGCTGGAGCTGGCGCTGAGGGAGGCAGGGCAGTCCGTGGACAGAGCCAATCGATGCACGCTGATCTTTGGGCTGGGCAATGGCTTTGAAGTGGACTTGAAGAAGGTTGAGTTGGAAGTTCAGTTACTCGACGGGCGTGGCGCGTATCGCACGAGCCGGCGGGCGACCATTAAGAACCCCCGCACCGGCAAGGTCCGCTTCGCCGAAGCCGCCCTGGACGTCGAGGAGGGCTGCGCTGGCTTTAAGACCTTCGAAGTGGTGGACGTCGCGACTTGCTAGATGGGTGACGGCACCAAGATCGATGACTGCTTCAATGCGCTGGCGGTGCTGGACTGAGGGCTTTTGTTGGACAGAAAGAACTGACCCCGGTTTGCGCGGGGGAGGGCCGAGGACCGAGCCCGCCACCTATTCCTTTGACGCTCAACACGTGATTTTCAGCCTGAACCTGTCGAAAGGCATTCAGTGTCGCTCGATCAAAGGTCTCCAACACGGTCAAAGGCGCACCCGTTTTGAGCGTGAAGTTAAGAAGTTGCGTGCTAGATTTGACACCGCTTCGCGGCTTTCAAATCTCCCCCGCGCAGTCAAACGGACAGGCCGCGCGAAGCGCGGTCGGGGACAAGTTGGCGCAACCCAAAACCTCGGCCCTCAGCCCCCGACCCCAACGCGAAACCTGAAGCTTGCATCCTGAAGCGCGCCGGACCCAGAACGCCAGACCCATACCGCTGGACCCCAGTCCTAAAATGCTGAAGACTGTGGACCTCTGCCTTTAACGGTCCCGGAGTGGCCCCCAGTCATGCCCCGTCCCATCATCATCGACACCGATCCCGGCCAGGACGACGCCTTGGCGATCCTGCTCGCCCTGGCCTCGCCCGAGCTGGACGTACGCGGCATCACCTGCGTGGCTGGTAACGTGCCCCTCGCCCTGACCAGCCGCAACGCACGGATCGTGTGCGAGCTGGCCGGTCGGACCAACGTCCTGGTCTATGCCGGTGCGAGCGCCCCGCTGGAGCGTGAACTAGTCACAGCGGAATACGTCCACGGCAAGACCGGTCTCGACGGCTATGACCTGCCTGAACCCTCCATGCCGCTGGCCGAGGGCCACGCCGTGGACTTCATCATCGAAACAACCATGGACAGCGCGCCAGGCAGCCTGACCCTCTGCGCCCTGGGGCCGTTGACCAATCTGGGGCAGGCGCTGCGTCAGGCGCCGGAGATCGGCCCGCGCCTGCGCGAAATCGTGCTCATGGGCGGCGGCCTGTTCGAGGGCGGCAACACCACGCCATCGGCCGAGTTCAACATTTACGTCGATCCAGAAGCCGCCGATCTGGTCATGCACTGCGGCGCACCGGTGGTCATGATCCCGCTGGATCTGACACACCAGACCCTGACCAGCGACGCGATCATCGCCGACTTCCGCGCCATGCCCAACGCCACCGGCCCGGCGACCGCTGGCCTGCTGGACTTTTTCGAGCGCTTTGACGTGGAGAAATACGGCTCGCAGGGCGGACCCCTGCACGACCCCAACGTCATCGCCTACCTGCTGCAACCCGACCTGTACGGCGGGCGTCACATCAACGTCGAAATTGAAACCGGCTCCGCCCTGACCCGGGGGATGACGGTGGCGGACTGGTGGCGGGTCACCGACCGCACGGCCAACGTGCTCTATCTGCGCAACGTCGATGTCGCGGGTTACTGGCAGCTGCTCAAGGACCGGCTGTCACAGCTCCCCTGAGGCACTTGCGTTCTGAAGTGCTGCATCGCCGGCACTGAACCACTGCGGCCACCCCGCCGCCAGCGCCCTCGATCCGCCCTCAGCGCCAGCTTGGCCGCGCCGCCTAGCCCACCGGGATAGGCACGCCAACCCGCAAGGTCGACCGCCCGAGCTGGTGCTCCATGGCGCGCACCGCCAGTTTGTAATTCTCGTAGGCCTCCGCCTTGGTGGCAAAGGTCTGGCGCGGCGCGCTCTGGCCGACCACACGGCCCCGCCAGAGCAAACGCCAGCACCAGAACGCAGGCCCCCAAGGGCCCACAGTTATCGACGCTCAAAATCTGAACACCATTTTGCGGAGCTGTTTCGTCCTCGTTCACGCTGTACCCCAACTAAGCTTCGACGCTCAAAACCTTGATGAAATGCCCCGTGAATAAAAGGCCCTTTAGAGGCTGCCCACCGCGATTCTTTGCGGACGAAAACTCAATCAACAGGGTGCCAGAAGGGGCCCGCCACGACCAAAGCATCAATCCGCAGCCATCACCACGCAGCAGCGACTCAGGCTCACTAACGTGCGGGCTTACGACCGGCCCCCAGCCGGTGCCTAGATTAGCCCTAAAAGCCCATCCTTTTTGCTGGTTCTTTCTGCGCGAATCTACAGCGAAAGATTCTCGAATCCGAAATGAGCGTGGGGAGGCGAAAGACCAGTCCACGCGGTGTTGGGCGTCGAAATCCAGACGTAGTACAGCTCGTTATCCCTATCTGGCCCGTCGACCCTTATGACACAGTGGCACCCAGCATTATGCGCGAACAGCAGGGGTCATACCGGCCGTCAGCCACAAAAAAAGGGCGCTGAAGCTGAGACTCCAGCGCCCTGATCTCTGCACCAACCTCGGAACCCCGGGGCCAGTGAAAGCGTCGATTTACATCATGCCGCCCATGTCGGGCATGCCGCCCGGCATACCGCCGGCCGGTGCGTCCTTGACCGGTGCGTCGGAGACCATGGCCTCGGTGGTGATCAGGAGCGCTGCCACCGAAGACGCATCGGTCAGAGCGGTCCGGACGACCTTGGTCGGGTCGACGATACCGGTGGCAATCATGTCCACGTACTCTTCGGTCTGGGCGTTGAAGCCCTGGCTTTCTTTGCCGCCCTCGAGCAGCTTGCCGACGATTATCGAACCCTCGACACCGGCGTTAGCCGCGATCTGACGCAGCGGCGCCTGCAGCGCACGCCGAACGATGGCGACACCTGCGGTCTGGTCGGCGTTCTCGCCTTCCATGCCGTCGAGCACCTGGGTGGCGTAGAGCAGGGCCGTGCCGCCGCCGGGCAGAATACCCTCTTCGACTGCAGCGCGGGTTGCGTTCATCGCATCCTCAACGCGGTCCTTGCGTTCCTTCACCTCGACCTCGGTTGCACCGCCGACGCGGAGGACAGCCACACCGCCGGACAGCTTAGCCAGACGCTCCTGCAGCTTCTCACGGTCGTAGTCGGAGGTGGTGACTTCGACCTGGGCGTTGATCTGGGCGCAACGGCCCTCGATCGCATCCTTGTCGCCAGCACCGTCAACGATGGTGGTTTCTTCCTTGTTGATCACCACGCGCTTGGCCGTGCCGAGCATCTCGAGGGTCACGTTGTCGAGCTTGATGCCGACGTCTTCGGAGATCACGGTCCCGTTGGTCAGGATCGCGATGTCTTCGAGCATGGCCTTACGGCGGTCGCCGAAGCCAGGCGCCTTAACAGCAGCGATCTTCAGGCCGCCCCTCAGCTTGTTTACCACCAGCGTCGCCAGCGCCTCGCCTTCGACATCTTCAGCGATGATCACCAGCGGACGGGAGGACTGGATCACAGCCTCGAGAATGCCGACCAGTGGCTGCAGCGAGGACAGCTTCTTTTCGTGGATCAGGATTAGTGGATCTTCGAATTCGGTGACCATCTTTTCGGTGTTGGTCACGAAGTACGGAGAGAGGTAACCGCGGTCGAACTGCATGCCTTCAACGACATCTAGTTCAGTCTCCAGCGACTTGGCTTCTTCGACGGTGATCACACCGTTGTTGCCGACGCGCTGCATGGCTTCCGCGATCATGGAGCCGATTTCGACTTCACCGTTGGCGGAGATGGTGCCGACCTGCGCCACTTCCTCGTTGGTGGAAATGTCCTTGGACATCGCGTGCAGCCTATCCACGACCTCGGCAACGGCGGAATCGACGCCGCGCTTTAGGTCCATAGGATTCATGCCGGCGGCAACGGACTTGGCGCCTTCGTTGACGATGGCCTGAGCCAGAACCGTCGCCGTGGTGGTGCCGTCACCGGCCACGTCGTTGGTCTTGGAGGCAACTTCGCGCAGCATCTGCGCGCCCATGTTTTCGAACTTGTCCTCGAGTTCGATTTCCTTGGCAACGGATACACCGTCCTTGGTCACGCGCGGTGCGCCGAAGGCTTTGTCGAGAACAACGTTACGGCCTTTCGGGCCGAGGGTGACTTTCACAGCGTCGGCGAGGGTGTTCACGCCATCCAGCATCTTGGACCGGGCGGAACCGCCGAACTTTACGATTTTTGCAGCCATGAGTGAGGCTCCTTCTTAATTCGATATCAGATTGAAGTGATCATCGGCGGCGAAGCTCAGGCTTCGAGCACGCCCATAATTTCGCTTTCTTTCATGATCAGCAGGTCTTCACCGT
>MDTG01381531.1_pt1 | contig 14273 bp, 13 predicted proteins | sample 811421 | NCBI WGS metagenome assembly MDTG01 (sample SAMN05326645, study PRJNA326480) | marine metagenome | isolation source: seawater | place: Pacific Ocean: South East | collected 2011
AGTAGAAAACAGTATTGGTAAAAAGGGCACGGAGGAGTTGGCCGTCATGGTTGACACTTTTCATCCCCTAAAGCTTACAAAACAAGCTTTATCCATAGAGGATGGGAGTTATCACAAGAGTTGGGTGTGAAATATAGAGGTGTGTTTTTTGGGATTTTTGTATCCCTTATGATCTTTAGCTCCTCCCGCAGTTTTGCACAAAGGCCCTCCTCTAAGCGTCTGATTCTTGTGTTGGATGCCACTTATACCATGCGTGAAAACAACTCCCTAGAGTTGGCAAAGTCATGGGCCACCAAAGCTATAGAACATTTTAATACCGGGGATTCTTTGTGTGTTATCTCATTTGGTAACCGTGCTAGAGTATTGGTTCCCTTTCTTCCTGTGCAAAGTCGACAGGTTATGATAAATGCGGTAGCAAACTTAGCACCTCGGCTGGCAACTTACATTCTTGACGGAGTATCTCTAGCGTTCAAGGTGCATAATTGGAAAAATGCAGACCAGACACGCCGAACCGTGATTGTTTTCATAACAGATGGGTTGGCCCCCAATGATAATCGATTAGATGCAATTGCATCGGAGATTGACTCTGCTAACTGCGTTTTATATGTGGTACAGACTATACGTACTGGCCTCGATTACGAGAATCAGTTAAGAACTCTTGCTGAAAATTCCGGAGGAGCTTTTCTAGACGGAACTAATTTTGGACCGGAGCGAATTATACCGTTAATTAGAAATTAGGGATAAAGAGATTTTTATATTAGAAACACTCCTTTTAGTGTATGAATGGAATTAATGAATAATGTGAATTATGGAAAGTTTTAGATCAAGTAGTAAAGATCGCCTTGTCGAGGCTGAAGATTTTTTACCTCTTTTAGGTACGGATCATATTGAGTTTTACTGCGGTAACGCAAAGCAATCAGCTTTTTATTATCAATACTTATTCGGATTTGAATTAGTCGCATATGCTGGTCCAGAGACAGGAGTTCGGAATAAGGCCTCTTATGTTCTTCAGCAAAACAAACTAAGGTTTGTATTGTCTACCGCGCTTCGCCCTGATCATGAGATTAGCGATCATGTTCGTAAACATGGGGATGGTGTTAAGGTGCTTGCCCTACAAGTGGATGATGCTCGACAGGCTTTGGAGGAAACCCGAATACGAGGAGGAGAGGTCATCATGGAAGCAGAAGAATATAGTGATGAACATGGTTCTGTGATAGTCTCTGCAATCAAAACCTATGGAGAAACCATTCATAAGTTTGTGGAGCGCAAGACCTATAACGGGATTTTTATGCCGGGTTATCAACCACGTAAATCAACGGCACCAGTTCGGCCTGTAGGCTTAGAATATGTTGATCACTGTGTCGGCAATGTTGAGTTGGGTAAAATGGATAAGTGGGTTGCCTTCTACGAAAAGGTCATGGGTTTTTCTTTGCTCCTCACTTTTGATGATAAAGATATATCTACGGAGTATTCTGCTCTTATGTCCAAAGTAGTTTCCAATGGCAACGGATATGTTAAATTTCCGATCAATGAGCCGGCCGAGGGATTACGCAAGTCTCAGATTGATGAATATCTTGAGTTCTATCAGGGGGCAGGGGTACAGCATATTGCGATTGCCACAAAAGATATTCTGACCACAGTTCAAGCTTTGAGAGATCGGGGAGTGGAGTTCCTTCATGTTCCTGATACATATTATGATGATTTGCTCGAAAGGGTGGGTGAGATCAAGGAGGATATAAATGCTTTACGTTCACTTAATATTCTTGTGGATCGAGATGACGAAGGATATCTTCTACAGATTTTTACTAAGCCATTAGAAGATAGGCCAACCTTGTTTTTTGAAATCATTCAGCGTGAAGGAGCACGATCTTTTGGTAAGGGAAATTTCAAAGCATTGTTTGAAGCCATAGAACGTGAGCAAGGTTTACGCGGAAATCTCTAAAACAACTGCTTTATATAAATAAAAAAGGCCTGGGAAACCAGGCCTTTTTTATTTGATTAAAACTTGAAACTCAACTTATTCAGCTACTTCGTCGTCTTTTTTCTCCTCTTCTTCTTCAGCAGGAGCGGCTTCTTCTTCAGCAGGAGCGGCTTCTTCTTCGGCAGGAGCTTCTTCTTCAGCAGGAGCGGCTTCTTCTTCGGCAGGAGCGGCTTCTTCAGCTGGAGTTTCTTCCGTGGCAGGTGCCTCTTCAGCAGGAGCAGCGGCTTCCTCATTAGGAGCGGCTTCTTCTTCGGCAGGAGCGGCTTCCTCAGCAGGAGTTTCTTCCGCGGCTGGTGCCTCTTCAGTAGGAGCAGCGGCTTCCTCAGCAGGAGTTTCTTCCGCGGCTGGTGCCTCTTCAGCAGGAGCAGCGGCTTCCTCATTAGGAGCGGCTGATGCTTCTTCGTCAGCTTCCTCTTCTGCAGGTACATCTTCGGCAGCGGCGGCTTCTAATTTTGCTCTACGCTCAGCTAGGATTGACGCACTTTTTTCGAGTTCTTTTTTGGCCTTAGCTTTTTTGCTTTCTTGAACTTTTTGGGCATTTGCCTCGATGGCCTTTTGGATTTCAGCTTCTTTGTTTGCTGACCATTCCGCAAACTTCGCTTCTGCTTCTTCCATGGTGAGTGCACCCTTTCTTACACCTCGCATTAAGTGCTTTTTGTAGAGTACGCCTTTATACGAAAGGATTCGACGTACTGTTGGTGTTGGTTCTGCACCGTTTTCCAACCACTTCAAGGAAGCGTCTACATCTAAGTCGATTTGAGCGGGACTGCTCACAGGGTTATAGCTCCCTACGCGTTCTATGTAACGCCCATCTCTTTTCGAGGTAACGTTTGCTGCCACTATATAGTAATAAGGACGACCCTTTCGCCCGTGTCTTTGAAGTCTGAGTTTTACTGCCATAAGTCTAAATTATGCTTGTAATTAAAAGTTTGTTATTTCTAAATGGAATGCGAATATATACTTTATCACCGAGATTTCATCATTGATCTCAGCATTTTAGCATTTCCACCGCCTTGCATTTTCCGCATCATTTTCTTCATATCCTCAAACTGTTTGATGAAGCGATTAACTTCTTGGATGGAATTGCCACTTCCAAGCGCAAGTCTTTTGCGTCGTGAGCCGTCAAGGGTATCTGGGTTCGCCCGCTCGTAGGGCGTCATGGATTGCATGATCGCTTCGACCTTCTTAAAGGCGTCGTCGCTTATCTCTACATCCCGTAATGCTTTGCCCATCCCGGGCATCATGGACAATAGATCTTTCATATTCCCCATTTTCTTTATCTGATTGAGCTGACCCATAAAGTCATCGAAATCAAATTTATTCTTAGCGATCTTTTTCGAAACCTTTCTAGCTTCCTCTTCGTCAAAATCCTGTTGTGCTCGTTCTACTAAAGTGACTATGTCACCCATCCCAAGAATACGGCGTGCCATTCGATCAGGATGAAAAAGATCGATAGAATCAACTTTTTCTCCGGAAGAGGCAAATTTAATGGGCTTGCCTACCGTGTATTTTATGGATAGCGCTGCCCCGCCACGTGTATCACCATCTAACTTTGTGAGCACTACGCCATCAAAGTCGATTTTTGTATTGAAGGCCTCCGCCGTATTCACGGCATCCTGACCCGTCATCGAATCCACCACAAAAAGTGTTTCTTGAGGTTGTAGGGCATGCTTTACATCTTGGATTTCTGCCATCATTTCCTCATCTACAGCTAGTCGACCCGCTGTATCGATAATTACGACATTATGTCCATTTTTTTTCGCGAATTCAATACCTGAACGTGCAATAGAAACAGGGGATTTATCTTCCTTGTCATAGAAAACAGGAACATCGATTTTCTCTCCAAGACTAATCAGCTGATCAATGGCTGCGGGTCGATACACATCACCGGCCACCATTAAAGGGGATTTTCCTTTTTTTGTTTTTGTCCAATGAGCGAGTTTATGGGTGAAAGTCGTTTTTCCGGAACCTTGAAGCCCTGCGATAAGAATGACGGCAGGATTTCCGGTAATCTGAACATTAGCCGCTTCGCCTCCCATGAGGTCTCGAAGTTCATCTTCGACGATTTTTATAAGCATTTGTCCGGGCTGAACCGACTTGAGTACGCCTTGGCCAAGGGCTTTTTCTTTTACATTATCGGTAAAGGATTTGGCAATTTTATAATTCACATCAGCCTCCACTAAAGCACGGCGAATCTCCTTTGCCGTTTTGGCAATGTTGATTTCAGTAATCTTATGTTGGCCTTTGAGAACACTAAATGCCTTGTCCAGGCGGTCCTGTAGCGTATTAAACATGGTTATTCTTTAGTATAGCTCAATAAAATGAATGGGCGCCAAAGATATAGTAATACTGTAAGCTTTTCAGACTTTACATAAAACGGACCTTGGCTTTGCGTACAACTTTCCATACTCCTTCGCTTTCTCGAATCCCTCCGGGTCGCTCAAGCTCTATGCTTCGAGGTTCTGGATGCTCAGGGTTTACAGGAACTGCAAAATGCGCTAAAGTATGTTCCCAATTCGCAAGTAATTGGCGTTGTGAAGTGGGGTTGGTAACTACCTGAAATTCTCCGTAATCCGCATTTTCACTTCTGAGGAAAACTCGAATCACCGCCTCCGGGCTATAATCTCTCATCATGGTAGAGGAAGGAAATTCACCCTGTGCATTTGGAGCGCTAAAGAAGAGGACGGAGCGCTGTCCTTCAACATTAGGAGGATAGCTCACATGTCCCGGATTTTCTTCGGGTTCGTCATGATGGGCTGCATCGGATTCTTCGGTTGAGGGAGTCTCTGGTTCAACCTCCTCATGGTTTGCTTCCTCTTGATTGATGGTGACGTCCACAGTGTGGTCGCTAGTTACTTCCGGTTCAGCCATTGGGGGGGCGCTTGATTCTTCTGTTGGCTCTTCAGGGGCAGGCTCGCTCATGCTGTCTTCGGTTTCGACTTCTTCAGGAGGGGATATTTTATAATCGCCCTCCTCCATGAGCGTTCTGAGTTGTCTTTCTCGTTCACTCAACAAACGCTTAAGTTTATATTGTTCAGCATTGAACTGTGCACTTTCATCACGAAGTCTTTTTGAGGACTGCTCAAGGGCTTCTTTTTCCATATTTAACTTGTAATAGAGGAAGGCTAGTAGGCCGATTGCTCCCAAAAGCAGAAGAATTATAAGGATAAAAACAAAGTTTCCTCCACTCTTTTTGTCTCCTTCTTCAACGCTTCCGTCCTCTTCTGTGGCTTCATCTGCTGGTCCATTGGGGTCATCTAAAGGCCAGGCATCCTTAGTATTGCTATTACCTTTGGATGTACTTGGATTAGAAGGTGTCGGTGTCGGTGACGGAGTAAATTCATCAAGCCATTTTATGAGTACTTTCTCTACTTTGACTCTTCTGTTTTTACCTGGTTTGTCAAGAAAAGTTTTGATCTTTCCTTTCGCTTTAATTTTGGCTAAAAGGTCTTTGGCTACCTCACTTGACGATTTGTTTAAATCAATGGACTCAAGAAAGCTAGCATTACAGAATTTGTGAATTTCCTTAACGAGATCTTTATTTGCTTGGTATGTTAAGTGCTTTTCTGCAGCCTTTACGCAATCTCCATCTTTACAGGCCTTGCTGAATTCCTTAAAACTCTTACTATTTTCTCCTAATGAGACTTCATTACACGCGAGAATCAAACTTCTCTTAACGTCTTCTGCGCTGACCTGACTATGCAGATCAAGCGAGGGCGATAAAGCTAGAGTTACAATAACGAGAATCTTCGATAAAAAAGAAGGATTGAATTTCATAAAGGCAAAAGTTTAAGAATCTTTAAATGTGGTGAGCCATTTGGCCAATGATAAATGGACCTCTATAGCTCTTGTTTCTGATCGCTGCATAAAGCTTTGAACAAGCGGGTTCTGATCGATGCTTGCTAAGATTTCTGTAGCTAAGGAGTCTGTTGAGAGCTCTGAGTTAAAGGTAAAGTCTTGTCGCTTTAGGAAAGTGGAGATGTTGCGATTGGCAGCAGGCAAATCTCCAAACAAGGCATTAACCTGTTGCATTGTGCAGCTTCCTGTAAGACACAAGTCTTCCATATTAAGGTACACGGCCTCGTGCTTACTTCCGCTTAGTGAGACTTCATTGAAGCTCAATATAAGAGCGCTTTTGATGTCATTATTTGCTAATTGGGCAAAAGCGGAGGAACAACTCAGTAAGACAAAAAGAAAAAAGAGGTTTCGAATGTCCATTATGTTCTAAAAATAAGGGGAAACACACGTTTTAAACGTGGTTTTTGTACAGAACTTATTAAGGGGCGTTAATTTTTATGGGTTTTTGGTTAAAGCCTTAATTTTTTTGTCAATCGTAAGCGCCAAAGCCAAAAGAAAAAAGTAATTCTCAAGCACCCTAATCCATAAATCAAACTACGCCGAAAATTTATGGAAGAGGCTTCCTTAAAATATCGTGTGGGACAGGTTACTTCTCCGATGGCAAATTTTTTTGCTGCGATTTGGGCTAAAAGTTGATTGTCGAAGATAAAATCGTCGGAATTCGATTCGAAGTCGATGGAATGGAGCACTTCTGCACGAAACGCTCGATAACCTGTGTGGTACTCGGATAATTTTAAGCCCATAAACATATTTTGCACGAAGGTCAGCAGGCGATTGGCAACATACTTATACTTAGGCATCCCTCCTTTTAATGCCCCTCCACTAAGGATTCTTGACGCCAGGATGACATCGTAATGTCCAGATTGTATCATGGCTACCATGGCAGGAATAAGCTTAGGGGAATATTGATAGTCGGGATGTAACATGACAATAATATCCGATCCTAGTTCAAGGGCCTTTCGATAACAAGATTTTTGATTTGCCCCATAGCCTTTATTGTATTCATGTTGAATTACTATATCGACATTAAGCCGTTTGGCAGTATCTACAGTATTATCTGTGCTGGCATCATCTGTGAGGATAATGTGGTGTGCAAGATTTGGTGGAATATCATGTAGGGTTTTTGCTAACGTCTCCTCGGCGTTGTAGGCAGGCATGATAATCGTGATTTTCGGGGACGTAGTACGTGACGATGACATAAGATAAAGATACCAAGGTTTCTAGGTAATCGTTAGTGCTTAAGAACTCAATATCTTAGCAGTCATTGATGAAGATTTTAATTCTATCTAAGAAACCAGTCCATCCACCCACGGATGGAGAATCTATGGCGGTTTTCACACTTGGCAAAAGTTTGGAAAATGCTGGGGCAGAGGTGGTGTGGTTTTCCTTGGATTCCACAGGTAAACTCTCTAAAGGCCTTCGCTGTGATGAGGAGAAGCAGGCCTACATTATGCCCGTGAACACCGCGGTGGCCTCTCATTTTTTCTCCTATCAACGTAAGTACCCTTTGCAGGTAAGGCGTTTTTACAACGCAGAGGCTGCGTCTTCTCTTCATGATGTTGTTGTCAAGCACAAACCTGATATCATCCAAATTGAAAGTGTTTTTCTTGCTACCTACATGGAGGGATTAAGAGAGATTAGTCATGCTCCAATAATTCTTCGACTTCATAATGTTGAGGAAGAGATTTGGCAAAATCGCCTTGAAAATGTTCGAGGACTGCATTATGCTTTATATCAAAAAATGGCGAAAGATATTAGGCGATTTGAGCACTGGGCGTGGTCCAATGCCGACCTTGTTTTGCCTTTATCATCTGCTGACCATGAGTTGGTCGGGACGAGTTGTCCAGAAGTCAGCTCAGAAGTTGTGCCGATAGGAATGGAAGCGGATCATATTGCACAGCCTCGTCGAACTACGGGTGGAGGGTTGCGGCTAGGATTGATTGCGTCATGGGATTGGTCGCCAAATTCCGAGGCAGCAGAATGGCTTTTAGACGAAATTGTCCCGCAGCTTGAAATATTAGATGATTGGACCTTGCATCTTGCAGGCCGTAATATGCCAAGCTGGTTAGCCAAAAGACGTTCAAAACGAATACATATTTTAGGTGAGGTTAAATCAGCTTTACATTTTGTACGATCTATGGATGTCATGATTATGCCCTTTATATCAGGAGGAGGAGTTCGCGTCAAGGTATTAGAGGCTCTCGCCGCGGGAATTCCCTGTATTGGCACTTCAAAAGCATTTCAGGGTTTGGGTGTAAAAGATGGTCAGGAAGTGCTCGTCGCAGAAGATGCTGAGCAATTTGCAGAAGTAGTATGTAGGATTTCAAGTGAAGAGGGCTTATGGGATCGGCTAAGGCAGAAAGGTCTGAGTTACCTCGATCAGCATCATAATCCGTCAACTATTGGACAAACACTCTTTAAGAAGTATTCAAAAGGGATTGATAAGAAGTTTTTATGATTGTAGCGGGGGTCTTGTTCTTTCTTTTAATCTATACCTGGATTTTTTTTCCAGGGTGGATGCTTTTTGCCTTTCGAAGGAGTCATAAAGATCAGGCATTAGATCTGGGCTCTCGGGATACTTTGCCGTTAACTATCGTAATGTTCGTGCACAACGAAGAAGGTGTTTTGGAGCGCAGTCTTGCCGCCTTGCAAACTTGTCCTAAAGATTTATGGGACGCATCCTTCCTTGTTATCTCAGATGCCTCAACAGATGATAGTCATAATATTGTCGAACGCTTTGCATCGCTTGATCAGCGATTTACGCTTATCAAAAGTGATGAACGACTTGGTAAGCCAGGTCAATGGCACAGGCATCAAGAGATGTTGAGGGCACGCCAGGGGTATTTGTTGTGCTTAGATGCAGACGTTCTTATGCAAGTTGAAGGTTGGGACGTATTACATCGGCTAGTATCCAAATATCCTGACGCAATTATTGCAGGTCGAAGCCGAAGCCAATCAGATTCAGAAGAGGTTTACTTTGACAGCGAGTCGCTGTATCTCTCTTTGGAGACGCGTTTGAAGCTCGCAGAAGGAGATATTTTCAATAGTGCAATTGGCGTTTTTGGGGCATGTTATATTCTGCCTTGCAAGAACCTGCCTGTTATCCCTCCTAAGTTGACGGTAGACGACTTTTTTATCGCCTACGCTCAATTAAAGGCAGGGAAACCCTCCATAGTTAGTCATGAGATTGTGGCGCATGAATATGTCTCAGGGAAGTTGGCCGTTGAATTTCGAAGAAAGCGAAGAATCACCTGTGGGAATTGGCAAAATCTTCTAATGTTGCCCAAGTTGTCCGGTCGAAGTTCTTTCCAAACCCTCTGGCTGTTATGGTCTCATAAAATTCTTCGGTGGTTAACCCCCATCTTGGGGCTAGCACTTATCGTCGCAGGTTTTTTTCTTGACATTGATGTACAACCCTATGGATACTTTTGGAGTTTAACATGTATCGGTCTAATCATTTCTTGTATGGTCATTCATTTTTTTGGGGAAAGGTTCTTTCATCATAGCTCAAAAATCCTTCGAGGAATCACCTACTTCATAATTATGAATATGGCCGTACTTTGTGGAACGTTTGATTTTATATTGGGCCGGCACCATGGAATATGGACACCAACAGAAAGATTGCGCAATGAGTAAAGCTATGGAAGAAAGAAAGTTGGATACGGTAGAGTCTGCTATTGAGGACATTAAGGCGGGTAAACTCGTCATCGTGGTTGATGACGAGGATCGGGAAAATGAAGGGGACTTCATTACCGCAGCAGCTAATGCTAATCCTGAGGTGGTAAATTTTATGGCTAAAGAAGGAAGAGGACTGATTTGTGCTCCGATTACCGAAGCCCGTGCTGAAGCGTTACAGCTTGATTTAATGGTAGGTAAAAACACGGTGCTCCATGAAACCCAGTTTACCGTTTCCGTCGATCTGCTGAAAGATGGAGTGACCACAGGAATTAGCGCGCAAGATCGTGCAAAGACCATTCAGGCGCTTATCGATCCTGCAACACGCCCAGAGGATTTAGGTAAGCCTGGGCACATTTTCCCCCTTAAAGCAAAAAATGGTGGAGTACTTCGAAGAGCAGGCCACACAGAGGCAGCCGTCGACTTGGCTCGATTATCAGGCTTTGAGCCAGCAGGTGTCCTTGTAGAAATACTAAATGATGATGGTTCTATGGCACGATTGCCTGATCTATGGCAGGTTGCAGAAAAGTTTGACTTGCGGATTATATCTATTGAAGACCTTATTAAGTATCGGCTTAGGCATGAGTCTTTGGTATCTAAAGACCTTCAAATTAAGCTTCCAACAAAGTATGGAGATTTCCAATTGCATGGCTTTACTCAAGAGAATACTGGAGAATTTCATTTTGCGTTGACCATGGGTGAATGGAGTGAGGAAGATGCCGTGCTTACTCGGGTTCACTCTTCCTGTTTGACAGGGGACCTCTTAACCTCTTTGCGGTGCGACTGTGGAGATCAGCTGAGTTCTGCCCTCCAACATATTCAACAGGAAGGACAAGGTGTCCTCTTATATATGCAACAAGAGGGAAGGGGTATAGGACTTCGAAGTAAACTTCAAGCCTATGCGCTACAAGAGGAAGGCATGAATACCTATGAAGCTAATCAGGCCTTGGGTTTTGATATGGATCAAAGAGATTATGGGGTGGGGGCACAAATTCTAAGGGCTCTAGGTATTCGAAAAATGCGTCTTATGTCCAATAACCCTACTAAACGGGTTGGTCTGATAGGTTATGGGTTAGAAGTAGTCGAAGCTGTTCCTATTGAGATTGCTCCAAACCCTCACAATGAGAAATACTTGCAAGCTAAACGTGACCTAGGGGGTCATAAACTGAGCTAATACGTTTATGAGATCAATTGCTGTAATTGGTTCTGGCGTGGCTGGATTAGCATCGGCGGTACTATCCGCTCAAAAGGGATATGATGTTTCAGTATTTGAGGCAAACAATGCCTTAGGAGGAAAGGCAGGTGAAATTCGTAAGGAAGGTTTTCGATTTGACAGGGGGCCCTCGCTTTTTACGATGCCTGAGGTGCTTGATGAAATTTTTATATCATGTGGCAAAGATCCTTCGGACTATTATAGCTATTCCCGACTTCCTGTCATTACAAAATATTTTTACCCTGATGGCAAAGTCTTTCATGCCTATGCTGCCGCTGAAGATTTTGCTAAAGAGTTTGAAAGGGTTTTTGGAGAACGAAGTGAACATGTGTTGGAGTATTTGCATCATGCTCAGAAAGTCTTTGAGCTGACCGAGGAAGTTTTTCTAAAGCATCCTCTGCGAAAGGCATGGCGTTACATACCAAAACATGTGCTTCCAAGAGCAGCTTCACTTGGACGCCTTAAAGCATTTACCACACTTAATGCACTACATAAAAAGTTTTTTACCACACCTGAGGCTATACAGTTGTTTAATCGATATGCTACCTACAACGGCTCTGATCCATACCGTGCACCGGGTACGATGGCCGTCATTAGCCATCTTGAGCATAATCACGGAGCCTTTATCATGGACAAAGGAATGCATCAAGTGGTGCAATCCCTGATACAATTAGGAAAAGAATTGGGAGTGGAATATCATATTAATCGCCCTGTTGAGGAAATTTTGCTTGAGAAAAGAAAGGCCTGTGGAATTCGTGTAGGAAGTGATAAGCACTTGTTTGATCGAGTGATTACCAATATGGATGTTCAACCTACTTACGACAAACTCCTCCCTTCGGTGAAGCCTCCACAAAAAGTACTCAATCAAGAAAAGTCGACTTCAGCTTTAATCTTTTATTGGGGAGTACAAGGCGAACATTCAGATCTGGATGTCCATAATATATTGTTTAGTGCTCAATATGAGCAAGAGTTTACGGCATTAAGGCAAGGTAGGGTAAGTGATGATCCCACTGTATACCTATATATAAGTAAGAAGCATATTCAAGATGATGCTCCTAATCAGGCGGAAAACTGGTTTGTCATGATCAATGTCCCACATGATTCAGGGCAGGATTGGGACGCCATTGTCGCCAAGGCCAAGGCAAACATCTTGGATAAAATCGAAAGCATGCTGAATATCTCACTTGTGTCCAAAATTCAATTTGAGCAAGTTTGGACCCCTAAGGGCATTGAGTCGGATACTTCCTCTTATGCTGGAGCATTATATGGAAATGCGTCGAACTCTCCATTTAGTGCGTTCTTTCGTCATAGTGAACGAAATCCTTCCATAAGAAACCTCCGCTTTGTAGGTGGCGGTGGGCACCCGGGCGGGGGTGTACCGCTCTGTTTACTATCCGCTAAAATTGCGGTAGAGGGCCTTTAGGATCTGTGATTAATCCACATTGTTTTACTTGGTAAGTCAAAAAAATGTGCGTTTTGTTAATTTTTTTTGACAAAACTGAGAACAAAAGTTAAACAAGCATGTTTCATAGGCGAAACAAATATTTATTTCTATGAACATTTTAGCTATTAATCAGTATGCCATTGAGGCATTCGGAGGCGATTTCTCAAGTGATCAGCTTATTGCGTTCACTTTCTTTATCGGTTCCATGGCCATGATGGCCGCAACAGCGTTTTTCTGGTTGGAAATGCGCAACATCGACGCCAAATGGCGTACTTCACTACTTGTATCGGGTTTGATTACGTTTATCGCTGCGGTACACTACTACTACATGCGTGATTATTTCATCATGGCAGCCTTCAGCGACCAGGCAGCAGAAAACCCGTCGCCAACCTTCCTACGTTATGTGGATTGGATTCTTACGGTTCCATTAATGTGTGTTGAGTTTTACTTAATCACTAAGAAAGCAGGAGGTCAAATCAACACGATGTGGAAACTGATCTTTGCTTCAGTAATTATGCTTGTAACAGGTTATATCGGGGAAGGTATTTACCGTGACCAAGCTTGGTTATGGGGACTTTTCTCTGGTATTGCTTACTTCTATATCGTTTATCTTGTATGGTTCGGAGAAGTTGCTGAGCTTGCAGGAAATGCAGGAGGTGCTGTTCAAAAGGCTAATAAAGTCTTAGGATGGTTTGTACTTGTTGGATGGGCGATTTATCCTATTGGATACATGGCAGGAACTCCAGGATGGTACGAAGGTATCTTCGGCGGAATGCAAATGGATGTACTTTACAACATCGCTGATGCGGTAAACAAAATCGGTTTTGGTCTAGTTATCTATGCCTTAGCTGTAGAAGATGGTAAAGGTGCGTAATACATTATTCACTAATTAATATCTTAAGGGTGGTCTTTTTGGCCACCCTTTTTTTTTTATGAATACTGCAGCGCTTCGTACCATTCAATTTATAATAACTGGCTTTTTTCTATTGCCCTTAGTTTTGGGCTGGGCCTACCCTGTATGGTTTACTGTGGTTGTGTTGGCTGTGTTAGTCGGTTTATTCGGGTTATCCCATGGAGCCATAGACCACATTTTAGCGAGCGATGTGCTTGGCTGGATTAAGCCTTCTCAGCAATTGCACTTTATGGGGCAATATCTTGCGGTGATGTGCCTGTATGGCATACTATGGTTCTTGTCTCCAGTTGCAGGCTTCTGGATGTTTTTACTTTACAGTGCATGGCATTTTGGCCAAAGTGATGCTTTGTCGCTATGGAATTTTTTACCTAAGGCCTTAGGGACGTCTATAGCCATGTCTTGGGGATTAGTTGTAATTAGTTCCATCCCGTTGTTTCATAGCTCGGAACTCGCAGAGGTTTTACCCACGTGGTTTGCTTTGAAGCTTCCTTCATCGATGATTGTGTCTATTGCAGATCGAGTCTTTGTGGTCTCCTTGGGATTCCTTTTTACTTGCATATTGAATGCTGTGGCTTTTTACGGACTAGGCATGCGAGTAGTATTAGACTTTGTATTGACCAGCCTCGTGATTATTTATGCGCTAGTAGTGTTGCCCATGTGGGTTGGTTTCGGATTATACTTTAGTATTTTTCATGCGCTGCCATCATTAATTAATGAGTATAAAGCTCTGCGGGCAAACCAGCGGGTTGAGTCTACAAAACATTTTGCAAAGATGTTAGCCCCCTTTACGCTGGTGGCATATATAGGTTTAGTAGTGATTGTTTTCTATGCCCAAAGCCATTCGTATTTCTATGCCCTAATTGCCATTTCCATCTTGGCCTTCCCCCATAGTGTGTTAATGCACTTTCTTTATGTTAAGCTGCGCTTGAAGGCTGATGCTTGACGTACATGTATATAGCTGTATTTAGCAGAAGTAAGGCAAAGGAATAGACAAAGTCATCAAGGGGAATATTCACACTCGTCCAAGAGAAACCTGAGATCTCTTGTAGCCGAAGTCCTAAATTTTCAGCATCATTATACCAAACGACTTCTTTCATGCCAAAAGAGCCCGTTAAAAGTCCATTAACAAGGATAAATGGGATATTGCTAAAAAGATAAGCTGCCATATAAGCAGGTAACCAATGTGCTC
>MDTG01015277.1_pt1 | contig 14272 bp, 14 predicted proteins | sample 811421 | NCBI WGS metagenome assembly MDTG01 (sample SAMN05326645, study PRJNA326480) | marine metagenome | isolation source: seawater | place: Pacific Ocean: South East | collected 2011
AGCCAGTAAGGTCACGGGAAGAACACCCGTTGATAGGCTCTACGTGGAAGCTTGGTAACAAGTGCAGCGGAGGAGTACTAATAGACCGAGGGCTTGACCTTTTGGTTTATTTATCATGTTTTTTCTTTCTATACTATTTTATATCTATGCAGTTCTCAGGGTTTCACATTTTCCTGGTGTTCATGGCGGTGTAGAACCACTCCGATCCATCTCGAACTCGGTTGTGAAATGCATCAGCGGCAACGATATTTGGGGGGTAGCCCCCTGAGAAAATAGCTCGATGCCAGGATAAAATATTAAAAGGGCTGCTTTAATAAGTAGCCCTTTATTTATGTTTGACATTTTTCACACCAATGTGTCGATCTTCCTGATATTTTTATTCTTTTTATCTTCTTACCGCATACTTTGCAGGGCATATTAGTCCTTCTATAAACTTTTGCTTGACCACCATAATTACCATTTAAGCCCTCAAGATTCCTGAAGTCGCTGAATGTTGTACCTCCCTCTCCAATACTAATTTCCAGAATTTTTTTTATACTTGAGCAAAGATTTTTTATTTCCATATCATTAATTGATCTGCATTCTCTTTGTGGATTTATACCCGCATCAAATAATGATTCATCTGCATAAATATTTCCTATACCTGCAATAAGCTCTTGATCAAGAAGCGCTGATTTAATTGTTCTTTTTTTTGCTTTTAATTTTATTGATAGATATTCATTATTAAAATTTTTACTTAATGGTTCTGGCCCCAGCTTACTGATTCCTTTTATAGCTGTATTTGGTGAGGAGTTTTGTGGTGTGTACCATAACTGACCAAAATTTCTTACATCTATAAATCGAATCTCATTACCAGTTTGATCCCAAAATCTAACTCTTGTGTGTGGACATAAAGGTATCTCTTTTTTTAAAACTTTAAAATAACCTGTCATTCTTAGATGAACTGTAATCCAACCATCAAATTTTTTACTTGGATTAATTAATTGACCAATTAAATATTTTCCTCTTCTTTCCCAATTGGATATTTTTTTGTTTTGTATTTTTTTTATAAATAAAGATGATCCACCTTCGCTAGCAATAGTCCTCTCTTTTAATACCTCTATCTTAACGATAGTTTTTCTTCTGAATCTTTTTTGTAATCCGATTCTAACTGTTTCGACTTCTGGTAATTCTGGCAATTTTATTCTGCTTTCTCTAATTCATAAAGAGCGAAGTTATTGGTATTTAAACCTCCTTCTTGCCCGCTATAAACCTTGTAATCGACTTTATCAAACCTTACAGTAATCGGATATTTTATTGGTGGAATTGATTTGTCGATTGAAGCTACTTTACCTGTCTGGTTATACCAATATGATTCTGGTCTTTTGATTCGAACCGTGTCACCTCTTGCAATAGCCATTTTTACTTATCAGTTATTTACAGGAACTATTTTACTTAAAAACTGGGGTTAATTGGCATAGTGTCACAGACTGTCGCTACATATGCAAGTTTATGAATAAGTCTATTAACCTTAAGTTTTAGAGTAAGTGGATCCTTTTAATTCCTCAGACACCTCAATAATTAAGTTGGATTTACCAGATCCTGAAAATAATGATATTAGTGGGAGTGAATTTCTTGATCGTTTAGAAAAAGCATGGTCAGTTTGTGAGAGAGTTGATCTTCAAACTGAGATATGGCGAGGAAAAATACTTCGGACAATTAGAGATAGAGAAAAAAGAGGTGGTGATGGAAGGGGAACGGGGTTTTTACAATGGCTTAGAGAGATGGAGATAAGTAAATCAAGAGCTTATCAATTGATTCAATTAGCTGATTCCTCAGAAAATTTAGTAGACCACGGGATACTTCAAGAAGGCAGTGTAAATAATTTTTCAAGAAGAGCCTTTATTGAAACTGCTCAGTCTCTTCCTGAAGTTCAACAAATGATTTCAGAGGCTGCTAATGAAGGGCAAGAAATTTCTCGTAAGCAAGTAAAAAGATTATCTGATGAATTTACTTCAGTTACGAGCCCTCTTCTTCCAGAGGAAATTAGAGAAAAAACTCAGTCAAATCTATTACCTCCCAAAATTGTTGCGCCTTTAGTTAAAGAACTTTCTAAACTACCTCCCAGCCATCAAGAGGAAATGCGAGAAAGTTTAAAATCTCAACCCGAGGTAGAGAATATTAAAGACATAACAGAAACAGCTAAATGGATGGCAAAATCAATTGATGCATCGTTTTCACTCAAAACATTTCAAAGCTCAAATATAGATCTTGAGAAAGCACTTCAAGAAGCGAAGAGACTTGACACCCTTGGAGTCTTATCAGATGCTTTAGGACAAGCAAAAACAATCGAGAATTCAGTGATTAAATTATATTTAGCATGGAAAAGATTAACAAACTTATATGATAAGTTATGGGTTGAGAGTGGATCAAGCACTCCCTACTTAAGAGAAGTTTTGCAATCTCTTAATACTATAACTGGTTCTAATATAAAAGTTTCTTTAGGTGAAATTAGCGGAGGTAAAAAAATTAGATTACAAATAGTTGAGGAGAATTTAGAGCAGATTGATCCAAATTACCTTAATTAATTTATCTATCTATTACATCTATCTTCTATTAATCTAAATTCGAATTTCTTTATTGGAGATATCCATTCTCTCCATGCGCCATTAATACCTGTCCTATTAATAATTTTTTTTGAGCAATTTATTGCAATAGAAAGAGGTTTTCCATTACTATGAACAGAATTTGCAATATAAGCACCATTTTCAATCCTCCAACTATTTGAATTAATTTTTATTGGACCATATAGGATCCAATTATTATTTATGGTAGAGTTTGTTTCAAGAACATCTTCAGAATTTATAGTTTCCTCAATATCAGGTTCATTATTGATAGTCTCAGAAGTAGTAATTAAATTATTTTTAGGTATTTTTATTTTTTCACCAATTATTAATAAATTTTGATTTGAAATATTATTTATGTCAGTCAATTCTTTTAAGGAAATGTTATAGAATTTACTTATTTTAAGTAGATTATCCCCTGGCTGAATAGTGTAAAGGAAAAATGATTCATCTCTTTTTGGCAGTAATAGTGTCTGTCCCTCAATTAAAATGTAGTTATTTTTAAGATTATTTAACTTAATCAATTCATCAATAGTTGTATTATTCTCATTTGCTATTTTTGTTAAATTATCCCCTTTTTGAACTTTTAAGCTTGAAGAGAATGATGGGATATAAATATTACTAATAAAAAATAATATCAATATAGATAATTTTTTAATCATAAATTTAAATCTACTAGTAATTTAAATGTAGTTCATTTAAACTATATTGTCATATTATTTAAATAATTGAAATGGATATTTTAAAATAATTTTTTCAAGATATCTATGTCAACTTTATATGGTGGATAACGAAATTTTACATCTAGCCAAAATGGTTTTTTTAGAATTGATTTTTCATGAGAAAAAGTTTTAAAACCTGCATATCCATGATAATTTCCAATACCGCTTTGTCCAACACCTCCAAATGATAATTCAGGTATGCCTGCTTGAAGGACGACATCATTTATACAAACACTACCAGAACTAGTCCTTTGAATAATTTCTTCTTGCTTAATTGAGCCACCTCCGAAGATATAAATAGCCAAAGGTTTTGGCTGCTGATTGATCTCTTTTATAACATTATTAAAATCTAAAAAGTTTAAAACTGGTATTAACGGTCCAAATATTTCTTCTTTCATTAGTGGATCATTTCTATCTTTTATATTAATAATTGTTGGAGATATTTTATTTGAACTTTCATCAATATCTCCACCAAATATGACTTGTTTATTATTTTTTGCATTTTCAAGAAGATTTTTTAATCTATTAAAATGGTGCTTGTTAATTATCTTTGCAAGATTATTAGATTTTAAAGGGGCCTCCCCATGAAATTCAAAAATTGCATTTTTAATAGATTCAATAAGTTTGTTAGAGACCTTATTTTCTACAATCAAATGATCAGGAGCAATGCATGTTTGGCCTGCATTCAGGCTCTTACCCCATGCGAGTCTCCTTCCTGCAACTTCTATATCAGCGTCTTCAAAAATAACAGCAGGGCTTTTCCCCCCCAGTTCTAATGTCACAGGGGTTAAATGATTAGCAGCTGATTTCATTACTTTTTTTCCGACTTCTCCTCCTCCAGTAAAGAAAATATGATCAAACGATTTAGAAATTAGCTCTTCGGCAACTTTTCCATCCCCTTCAAATGTTACTAAAATATTTTCTGGGAAATACTTCTTTGTAAGTTTTGATATTAGCTTTGAGGTCGCAGGTGCATGCTCTGAAGGTTTTAGAACAGCTGTGTTACCAGCGGCAAAAGCACTTATAAGTGGTTGTAATGTTAAGGAGAAAGGGTAATTCCATGGACCAATAATTAATACGCACCCTAGAGGTTCAAATTTCTGAAATGCGGATCCAGGCTGAAGAGATAAAGGGACCTGAACCTTTGAAGGCTTCATCCAGTTCTTAAGATTACTAAAGGCATATTTCAGCTCTTGCTTAAGAGCAATAATTTCAAAAAACGCTTCTGTTTTAGGCTTCCCAATGTCGCTTTTTAAAGCCTGTAAAATTTCGCTTTCATGATTCTCTATTAAATTCTTTAATTGCTTTAGTTGATTTTCTCGCCATTTAAGTGCTCTAGTATCTCCATTTAGAACAATTTCCCTAAGCTGAGTCAATTTAAAATTAGAGGTTTCCAATACATTGCCAAAAACTAGGTATTTTCTAGCAGATTTATTAGAAAAAAGGCAGATAATATTTTTTAATTAGTCATGTTATGTCGTTCAATTCATCAAATATATTTAATTAATTAACCTATAAAGAGCATCAAAACTTAGTGCTACTGGTAGTACCTCTCCTAATAAATCTTTAGCAATACCTAGTGGTGAATTCTTTACCCTAATCATGTCACCAGAGATCAAAAGTGGATTTTTGTATGAATCCTTTGCTGCTTTTGGAGAATAATTAAATACTCTTTTTTCAATAGTTCCGTCAGAGGAAAATCTGATTAATTCAATTGGTCCATTTAAAAATTCAACACCACCTACTCTAAGAATAGCTTGATTTAGATAAGAACCTCTTGGCAAATCGACCATTCCTTTCCCTGGAACTTTTCCTCCAATAAATATCACAATTGAAGCAGGGCTTAAATTACTTTTATTAATTAATTCTAATAAATCTTTTTTTAGAGCTAATTTATTCATTGGGACAAATATTGAGTCCCCATCTGATAATTTTATATTTTGAGAACTATCACCTTCAGTAAATAAATTCAGTAAGTTAAACTTCGCTTTTTTGAATCCAGAACCTTCAGAAATCGAAGCTTTTCTTTTTACTATAATTTCTTTTAAATTTGAATTTGCAGTAATTCCCCCAGCTTTTTGAAGGGCATCAAATATTGTTGGCCTGTAGGCAATAGTCCTTCCTGGATTTAATCTAGAGAGTGAAGTCCTTTCGCTAAGTAAGTTTGGTTCGTTTTGTAAAACATAATAACCAGGAGTAGCAATTTCTCCTCTGATAAATATTTTTATAGGCCTATAAGAGGCAATTCTTAAAACTATATTGGGATCTATAAGTATAGACTTATATTTCTCTGTTAATGCTTTATCTAATTCATCTAATGTTAATCCTTCGACATATACATTATCTATTCTTGGAAGAACTACCGATCCATCAGATCTGATATTGTAAATTCCAGAAATTTCTCCTATACCTCTAAATATTACATTTATTGAATCTCCTGGGCCTAATATATATTTATCAGCAATTTCCTTGTCTAAATATTCCTTGACTTGATACTTTTCTTCTGAGTGATTTTGAAGATTTTGGGTTTCACTAAAACCTGGTTGAATTGTTTGAAATCCAATTAAAAATAAAGTGAATAGAATTCTTTTTATTCGCATCTGATGTCAAAGGTGCTGATCAATCCACCCCAATCATACATGCTTAAAGTATTTTAAGTAATCTACTGTACCGGATTTTTTTATGTCACTTTCTATTTATTTATATCTTTAGATAATGTAGAACTCATTTGAGTAAGCCTATTTAAATAAAAATTAATTTTATTTAAATAATTTTATTAAGAATAATAGATTCATACATTATTTTATTTATTGTTTTTGGATACTTTTATCAAAAATATTTTAAATAGATTATCGGAACTAGTACTTTCGTATAAAGTGTACATTAATTGATTCATTACCGAAGAAATTTTAATAATTGTGTAGAATAAAAAAATAATTATTCATTGCTATTGAATAGGGATGCTCAATTTTAATTGAGCTATAGCAATTCAATTGAGCTATTTATTAATTTTTAAACATGATTTCCTTCACTAAGGCTAAATTAATTAAAATTTTTATAATAATATCTTTTTCAGTATTAATTGTAATTTCATATGATAATATTAGCCTAATATATAAATTTCTTGAGGAAAATCAGACCCAAATAGAAAATGTAGATATTTTTGCAATTTCTTTAATATTTTTTCTCCGTACTATTAGTATTGTTATACCTATTCTACCTGGTACATACTGCTCAATTATCGCAGGATATATATATGGAATAAGACATGGTTTATTTATAATATTTATTGCAGATTTTGTAGCTTGTCTGACATCATTTTATATTTCAAGACGGTTTGGCAGAGGATTTATTTTTAGATTTTTAGGTGAAAAACAGACTTTAAAAATAGATAAACTTAGTAAACAATATCTAGAAAGAAATTTATTTTTACTCACTGGATTCCTTATGACTTCTTGGTTTGACTTTGTCAGCTATGCTATAGGTTTAACCAAACTCTCTTGGAAAAAGTTTGTTCCTATTCTTTTTGTAAGTATTATTATTTCGGATTTACCTTTTGTCTCTGCTGGTCATGCCTTAAGAAAAATAAAAAATTCTAATTTTTCAGACATTTTTGATGGAAATATTTCAATAATTGAGGGTCCTTATCTTTTAATACTAATTGTTTCTGCTATTATAATATTTGGTATAGGCATTATTAATGTCTTTATAAATAAAAGAAATTTTAAATATTAAATGTACAATTCTAGACCTTTTTATCTTCTTTTTTTTACTAATTCTTGTATTAGATGTGTTTTGCAGAAAGATAATATGAACTTTTTTATTTCTAATTGCTAAAAATAAATTTTTGGTTGAATTTTTTACATATTATTAGAAAATATGATTTAAATTAATGCTTCCATTTTTTGCGATCTCATTGTTTTTCATTTTGGGAATTGGATTCTTTGCATTATCAAAGAATGACTATGGAATTACTAATCTAAAAAATGAAAAATAGAATAAGCAAAAAATTTAATTATGTTTGGTACCTTTCTGGTATAACTTTTGTAATCGTAGGTATTATACCAATTGCGTTTAATGTTTTTCAAATAAATTTATTGGGAAATAATCCATTGTTTTTTATCCTAGGTGGATTGTGGCTTTCTTTAATATTTGTATGGCGCTTATCAAAGAGGGGAAATTCTAATATTTAATATTTTGATTAGGGGTAAAAACTTCACAGTATTTTGATATTTTTAGCTGATTATCAATATCTTTATTTGATCCTGATGAATTTAATTTTAGAGCTATCAATGTATCTTCAGTGCTTAATTCCTTTATACGATATTTAGCGCAGGTATTTAAAACCTTAAACATTTGAGTTTTTACGGCAAAAGCAGGGGAGGCACTTAAGAGAATTAATAAAGTTGGAATAATTTTTTTCATGTTATGGAAATTCTTATCTAATAATAGATGTTATCTAGTCTCAACTGTGAGTATCTATTTTTTGTCCATTAGAAAATTATTTTAATGTAATTATACTTAGATAAATAATCTAAGTTATAAATATTTATTAAACTAACAAATATTATTAGAATTTTGTATGCTCTTATAAATTATATTTCTACTATTAATTTCTTTTATTTAATTCATTAATGTAACACTTGATTGAGTTAAATCAATTGTATAAAAATATATTTAAAAGCCAACTCTTTCTCTAAATCATCAACATCTGATAGCTCTATTTCATAGTTTTAGCGATCGTCATTGACTGATATTGATAAACCAACTTTAAAATTTGTTTTATAATGCATCCTGCTAGAGAAAAAAGCAATTATTTACTCTATGGATTGAATTTTATGCTGATTTCAGATGATGTCTTAAAAATTTTGTAAAGATATCCAAACAAAGGGTAATTTGTACTAGAACTTATATTATTTATTTATGTTTTATTAATTTAATAAAAAGTATAGAAAATATATTTCACGAGATCAATAAAAATTTGACAGAATATTTTTATAAATATTCTTTTTATTGAAGCAACTTATGAGTGAAATTTGTCTTTATTGGTTTAAAAGAGATTTAAGAGTATTCGATAATTTTGCACTTTTTAAGGCAATTAGTTTTGGTGATGTCATACCAATTTATATTGTTGAACCAAATCTTTGGTCATTACCGGATCATTCCTATAGACAATGGGAATTTTGTAGAGAATGTATTCTTGATTTAGAAAAACAATTGATTGATATAGGCTTAAAATTAATAATTAGAGTTGGGGATGCAAAAATAATTCTTGAGGACTTTATAGATAATTTTCAAGTGAAAAATGTATTTAGCCATGAAGGAACAGGGAACTATTGGACTTATCAGAGAGATAAAGGATTAAGAAAAAGTTTTAAAAGTAAAAATATAAAATGGAGTGAGTTTCAGCAATTTGGTGTAATAAGAGGAGTTAAAAATAGAGATAACTGGTCATCCTTATGGGAGAATTTTATGATTAAACCTTTAATAAAACCAAGCTATTGTAATGTTTCTACTTTAATTAATATTGATGAATTACAGAGTGAAAATAAATTACCAACTTCTAAAGAATTAAATTTGACATGTGATAACTGTTACGAAAGACAAATAGGAGGTAGGAGTAATGCTTTAAAACGTATGGATTTGTTTTTCAATCATAAATTAGATAAATATAGTTACTCTATTTCAAATCCTAAATATGCACTTGATGGCTGTTCAAGATTATCTCCCTATATAAGTTTTGGATGTATTTCTTTAAGGGAAGTAGTTCAAAAACTCAGGAAACACAAAAAAGTTAAAAATGCTCTTGAAAGTAGGTTGCATTGGCATTGTCATTTTATCCAAAAACTTGAGCAAAAACCTGAATTAGAATTTAATGATTTTCATCCTTATTTCTCAAATATTAGAAATTACAATAATTCTTTTTTAACTGCTTGGCGAGATGGTGCCACGGGTTATCCTTTTTTAGATGCGTGTATGAGATGTCTTGATAGAAAAGGTTGGATAAATTTTAGAATGAGAGCAATGTTAATGTCATTTGCTAGTTATGATCTTTGGTTGCCATGGCAAAATACAGGTTTAATACTTGCAAAAAAGTTTGTTGATTTTGAACCTGGTATTCATTGGATGCAATGTCAGATGCAGTCAGGTACTACATCTATAAATTCATTGAGAATTTATAACCCAGTAAAGCAAAGTATAGATTTTGATCCAAATGGAGATTTCATTAAAAAGTGGGTGCCTGAGCTTAGAAATTTACCTTCTACATATATACATGAGCCGTGGGAGATAGATTTACTTATTGACTCTTGCTATAAAATTAAACTTGGAGAGGATTATCCTTATCCCATTGTAAATCACAAAGATTCAATAAAAATTGCTAAAAAAAGGATAAGAGAAGTAAGAGAGCAGAAAGGGTACACTATGATTTCAGAAAATATTTTGAAGAAATTTGGTTCAAGAAGGAGCATAAGTAATAAATAATTTTAAAATAAAATTATTTGTTGAAGTTTATTTTTTCTATTGATTTTTTGAATTTATAGAATCCTGAATTAGCATTGCTCCAATATTGAATATCATTTTCTCTAAATATAAAAGATATATTTAAAACTTTTGATTTAAAGAAGTCATAACAATCTCCTACTCCGGGATAAATTACATCATAGTATATATCATCTTTTATATATTTATTTATCTCGCTGCTATTAATTATCTTAGAATTTTTAATTTGTATAGAAGCTGATTCTATTAATGATTTTTTAAATTTAATTACTTTATCTGATAATTTGAAGAATCTATCGTTGTTTTCAAAATATAAAAAATATATTTCTTTATAATCAGAAAAGTTTATATTTTTATAATTTAGACTTAAATCATTCTCAGATATTATTAAGCATTCTGACTTAATTGTTTTATTGAAAAATTTTCTGTCACATTTATAGTTAAAATTTTTAATTCTTTCAGAAGTATTGTTATTTATTGAAAAATTAATTTCTTTAGGATTAAATCTATTTTTAGTATATTTTTTAATATTCTCTTTTTTCGCTAAATATGGTTTTTTATTTGTATGTAAACCCGCTACCCATCTCCAACTTAATGTGTTGCTGGCAGAGTCTCCATCAAAAAGATGTTCTAAAAAAAAATTCGCACCTAACTCCCAAGGTAGATTAAACCCAAAAATCCAAATACTTGCAAACCACATCCTTGAATGATTATGAAGATAATTATTAGTCCTTAATTCATCTACCCAATTATTGAAACATACAATATCAGTCTTTCCATTTATAGCTTGATGGTAAATATCATTATTGAACTTTAAATTATTATAACTTTTATAATTAAACCATATATCTGAATGTCCCTCTATATAACCTCTCCAATATATTCTCCATAAAATTTCATCTATAAATTTAAAGTTTATAGAACTACTCGTTTTCTTTTTAATGTAGTTAATAAGTTCATATTCTAAAAGTAATCTATGAGAAAGAAATTTAGAAAGTAATGAGACGTTACTCCTATCTGATGGCCCATAATCATAGTTTCTCATCGAAGTATACCTAGAAATTTTATGATTTATGAATGCAGACAACAATACTTCAAATTCATCATTTAAATATTCCATAATTAGTTTTTAATACTTATAAATTTTAATTATTAATTTATCTGCGTGTGGATTTTTCTTTAATTATAAAATGTTATTAGTCGCTTTTAAAAGTTCTTTTGTAATACCTTCCTCACTCATTGAATGGCCAGCGTCATTTACAATAATTAATTTACAATTATCTAATTTTCTACTTAAATCCCATGCACTTCTTGCAGGACAGACAATATCGTATCTTCCTTGCACAATTGTTGTTGGAGTTGCCTTAATTAAATAAATATTATCAAGGATATAATTTTCTTTTAGAAATATATTATTTATAAAGTAATGAGATTCAATTCTTGCAAAAGCATCGGAAAAATTATAATTACTAGCTTTATTTATATTTAATTCTTTTTGTATAAGGTGACTAGTTGCCATCTCCCATCTCGTCCAGGAAATTGCAGCCTCCCTTCTCTCCTCTTTATCATTATTTGTTAACCTAAGATAATATGCCTTAATTAATTGATCATGTTCTCTTGCAGGAATTATCGATTTATATTTTTCAAATTCTTCAGGAAATATTTCACTAGCACCTTTTTGATAAAACCATTGAAGTTCAAAATTTCTGCATAGAAATATACCTCTCAAGGTTAGACTTAAAACCCTATCTTTATGTTGGATAGCATAAATAAGACTTAGTGTTGACCCCCATGAACCGCCAAATAAATGCCATGAATTAATTTTAAGCCTTACCCTTAACTTCTCAATATCATTTACTAAATTTTGAGTTGTATTCTCTTTAAGTTCTGAATGGGGTAATGATTTTCCACAACCTCTTTGGTCAAACTGAATGATATTGAATTTATTTGGATCAAAGTACCTTCTATATTTAGGTTGACTCCCACCTCCAGGACCTCCGTGAATAATTAGGATAGGTATCCCCTCTGGATTACCACTTCTCTCCCAATAAATACTATGTAGATTGCTTACTTGTAAAAATCCATTTTCGTAAGGATCTATAGATTTAAAAAGTTCTTTTTTCATAATTTGATTCCAATCATTTTTTTTTATTTATTTATGTAAAGTAATCTTTTTTTACTTTAGTAAAGATAAAAATTTTATTTTTAGAACAATAAAATCTCTGATTAATTTGCTTGTCATTAGATTGTAACTCGGGTATAGAAAATAAGTTACAAAATAGATCTTCTCAATGTTTTATTTTATCTATATTCTTTTTTTCTTTATGGAATTTAGTAACTTCTTGTCTCTATATGAGTTTTTTCTTAAATTACCTTTCTTTGATACTTGCCATTACCTTTATTATGTATTTTTAGTTTTTTTAGGTTGGGATTTTAGTATGCGCTTTATGAATATTTAAAGTGATAGTGATTTTTTAATTGCTACTTGCTTCAAAAAATTAATTGGAGAGGTATAATAAAGTTTCTAAAATTAATAATTATGTTTAATTATTTCTCTTTTGATTTACTGCTACTTATATTTGGCCACATATTGGTAGGTTACTCATTAACATTATTAATAGATTGGGACTGGATACCACTAAATGATAATGAAAGATCAAATGGTATATCTATTAATGAAATTAAAAAACAATTTAATTCAGATAATTCATAATTCAAATATTATATTTTTAATCTTTTTTTTGTATTAGTAATATTTAATTTTTTAAGCTATACCCTTGTTTTTGTATGGATCGTCTCTATAAGGTTGAGGGTCTATTGATGGTGGCTCATTATCTTTAAATGGATGAACAAAGGCATTACCCATTGAGGATAAAATCTCTTTAAACCATTTGACAATACTTTTCATGACTTATAAGCAACTATTTTATTATTTACTCTAAAAATAAAATCTGCATCAGTATAAACGCTGAATTTTTAAATTTGGTTGATATTTCGTAAAAGGTGAATGAATATTATTTCTCCTGATATAAATATATTGAATTAGCTGATTAAATTTTTATAATAAAATTAATTTAATTATTTTGGTTTTTAATTTAAGTGAAGATAAAAATCTAGTTTCAAAAAATCTGAAATTGATTTTAAACTCGCCATCTTACCAGCTAGCGCAAGAAGATCTTGACTTCTTACAAAGTGATGAAATGCGAGGAGTAAGAATGTTACTTGAAATAACTAAACCTAAATCTATTTTTGAAAGTGAAAATATACTTTCTACTATTATTGTATTTGGAGGAGCAAATATAGCTGAAAAATCACATATAAAATCAATTCTTGAGGAGGAAGAAATAAAAGAAAAATCAAGTCCAAAACCAAATCATTCTCAAAGAAATATTCAAAAGTTGAATTCTTTAATCAAGTTTTCGAAATATTATGATTCTGCTAGAGAATTTGCTCAAATTGTTTCAAGGAATAGTCAAAAAGATAAATGTAACTCCCATGTAATTGTTACTGGTGGGGGCCCTGGAATTATGGAGGCTGCCAACAGAGGAGCTTTTGATGTGAATTGTAAATCTATAGGTTTAAATATAAGCTTGCCACACGAGCAGCAACCTAACTCATACATAACTCCTGGACTTTGTTTTAAATTTAACTATTTTGCCTTAAGGAAATTCCATTTTGTAATGAATTCTGTTGCTGCAGTTTTCTTTCCAGGTGGATTTGGAACCCTTGATGAGCTTTTTGAATTATTAACTCTTAGGCAAACAGGTATGAAAAAAAATATTCCAATTATTCTTTTCGGAAAGGAGTTTTGGGATTCTGTGATAAATTTTAGAAATTTAGCTGATTCAGGCCTGATTTCAGATAGTCATCTAAATTTATTTAAATTTGCGAATACCGCTTCTGAGGCTTGGGACTTAATAAATCAAAATATAGAAAAAAATAAATCATACAATTCTAATTAAAATTGTATATTTATTATTTGACTAAAAATTTAAGTTTCTTTGCCTCTTGTGAAAAGCTTTCTTTCTTCTTTTGGTTGATTTAATATAAATGTTATAAAAGTATGTCTAAGTTGTTAAATTCATCATTTAAAATTTTCAATGAGTAGTTATATTTAAATTAAAATGATTCATTAAAATATTTTTAATTACTTTTATTAATTATTACTAAATTTAAATGAACTCAAAAAAAAACAAGTCAAATCCTTTCTCAAACTATTCAGAAGAACAGATAGAATATTTAGTTAAGTCTAATGACGACTTGGATTTGGAGGAAGCTTTAATGCGCAGTAAGGCCAAAGAAGAAAAAAAATTAGATTTTATTGAGGATAAATTTCAGAAAAGACCTTATAAAAGGCTTATTAAGTCGCCAACTGAAATTTTAAATAGAACTTTGTTTTTTGTCTTTATTGGTACTTTCCTTTACACTTTTTTTCTTATATATCTA
>MDTG01221997.1_pt1 | contig 14272 bp, 11 predicted proteins | sample 811421 | NCBI WGS metagenome assembly MDTG01 (sample SAMN05326645, study PRJNA326480) | marine metagenome | isolation source: seawater | place: Pacific Ocean: South East | collected 2011
AGAAACGGACAATCTTCTTCTGGGCAAAGTACTCCTTGAACTCCTTCCCAGTACTGGTACCCAGACCCTTGTAATACTTCACCTTCCAGGTGGTAGGATCGTTCTCCGCACACCACGCCTCCCACTCCCCATCGTTGTAGAACGCCAACTCCCTCCCTCCCTTCCGCGCCTTCAAGATGGGAGTGTTCATGAAGCCAAGGAACCCCGGCGCTTCTGCCAGGCTTCGCCATTCGGCATCGAACAAGTTGATCGCCAGACCCTTGATATGGCTGCCATCCAAATCCTGGTCTGTCATGAACAACACGTTCCCGTAGCGCAGGCGCGCTCGTGCTGAATCTGTGCTGTAGTCCTTGCCCGTCTCCAGTCCCAGGATCTTCTTCAAGTCCCCAATCTCCTTGTTGTCCGCAATTTTCTTTGCGGTCTCACCCCGCACGTTGAACAGCTTACCCCGCATCGGATAGACCCCGATGAAGTCGCGGTCTGCCTTGGCCAGTCCAGATACAATTCCCGCCTTTGCCGAGTCTCCCTCACAGAGGATCAGGGTGCATTCTTGACTCCGGGCCGTTCCCGCCCGATTGGCATCCACCAGCTTCGGGATGCCGCGGATACTCCGTGTCTTCGCACCATCTGTCTTCTTGGCGGCCTTGCACTCTTTCACCTCCGTCAGAGCACAAGCCGCATCCATCACGCCCATTTTAGCCACCTTCTCGATGAACTTGTCCGACACCGAACAAGACGATCCAAACTTGGACGCTTGCGTGGTCATGAACTCCTTGGTCTGGCTATCAAACGCCGGATTCTCAATGTCACACCGCAAGAACAGCATGAGTTGCTCCTTGACCGTTGCTGGTCGAACGTCTACCTTCTTCTTCTTCTTGATCAGCGCCACCACTTTGCGCACCACCTGGTTCAAGATGTACTCGACATGCTTGCCGCCCTTGGGCGTGCAGATCCCGTTGACGAAGGAGACCTGGGTGAACTCATCCGTATCGGACAAGCATACCGCATACTCCCACCGCTCGCTGGGCGCCTCGTACGCCTTAGCCTGCTTGTCCTTCAGGCTGGGGTACAGCGTAATGTACTGCTGGAAGTGTCTGACCGGAACGTTCTCACCGTCTAGTTTTACGCGGACAGACCGATCCGTCACCGCCGCAATGTCGAACACCCGCCTACGCAACAGCGCCCGCATCTCATCTGTCAGGCCGCCCAACCCGAGCCGCGCATAGTCGGGCTTGAACGTCACTTTGGTGTAGGGCTTGTTCCTGCACTTACGCACTGTAGGAGCACAGATCGTGCCCAAGTTGTTCTCAAAGCGCTGTGTGTACTTCAGCCCGCGCTGGTGGTCCACGGTCTCTACCTCGCCCCATTCGGACCAGATGAGGACTAGCTTGAACCCGAAACCGTTCTTCCCCCCAACGATCTTCTTCTGTGTCTTGTCATAGTTGGTGGATGTGCGCAGACGACCGAACACCATCTCAGGGATCCAGATTCCCAACTCCGGATGTTTGGCAATGTCGATGCCGTTGCCGTCGTTGAGCATCGTGATGGTGCCATCCTCCCCCAGAGTCACCTCGATCTTGGTAACTGGCGTAGCACCTGCCTTGCCGTCTGCAACTGCTTGCGCCATGCGGACTTGATGGTCGCGGCAGTTAACCAACCCTTCGTCGAACAACTTGAACAGACCTGGGACCGTTACGATGGTCTCCCGTTTGACGACTGGGTCCGCCGTCGTGCCGCTTAGCACGTAGGTCTCCCATAGGGCGGCCGACATCGAGCCCGTGTATGTGTCAGGACTGCTGAGCACATGCTCGATGTCGGTCTGGTGTTGATATGTTTTTGCTAACTGCGCTGCCTCCGCCATGGTGATCTGTGATGACAACGTCTATACCTGTTCAATTTACGGCTTGCACAGGACTGGTGTATAGCGTGTATGCCCTACACTCGATGCGTAATATATTCCTTAGATGTACGCATTGAGTTATCCGCGGTGCCGACCTCTGGTCTTACGCCCTCTTGGTTTGCGGCCTCTAGCCTTGCGGCCTCTAGCCTTGCAGCCTCTAGTTTTCCGGCGGCGACGACGGCGTGATCCACCAGTCTGCTGAGCTGCCACAAGATCCGCCATGTACTGTGCTTCTTGTGGTGTTAGCAAACTAGGCTGCTGCTGCTGTTGGTGCGTATCAAGCAAGTTAGCCGCCATCTGCGCTGCCTGTGCTGCCTGTGCTGGTTGCATCGACTCCAACAGTGGAATGTAGAAGCTCGCGGGTTCCGGAGCCACACGCGCCATACGGCCTATTGCCCTCTTCACTGCCTCTCGGGGGTCGACCCCGAACTGCCTCTCCGCCGGAGGAGCGAGGTGGATGTCCACCTCGGGCGGGAGTTGATAATGGAGCTGAAGTTGCTGATCCAGCCCCGCGGGGATTGCTATGGGCCCGAGCGGCCCACCAGGATGCACAAGACCATGTGCCTCGGCTGCCTCCTGTGCCAGACGCCGCACACGCACGAGGTTAGCCATCTCGGCGTCAGAAAGGTCCTCTCTCCTTCCTCCCCTATGAACCTTAAACGGCGTGTCGCCGGTTTCCAGTGCATGGGCCACAGCAAGCGGGGGGAGCGCCCGGGACTCCCCACGGGCCCTAAATCTTTCGCCGCCGGGTTTGCCGTCGGGGCCGGCGAACTCGTAGTGAAAAGGGGCCATTGCATGTCTATGTACAGAGACAGACATCGGAACTGCTATACTACAACATCCCAGAAAAACGATAGGTCAGGCCATGGCAGACAATTCCTCTTCCTAGTGTACACATGCCGTTTATGAATCAACTCGGGATGCGTCCCCCACGTACGCGCCGGCCAAACAATGGGAGGGATTGCAGTTGCCCAGTTCCCGCAGGACCCATTTCCCGATTTCAGCCCAACATATTCAGGGCAGGCAACATGAATATACCGGGCTCTGCTGCATCTGGGCCTAGGAGACACGCGTCCTCTGTGTACACATCCAGTTGGTACGGGCGCCCTTCTGGCAAAACTATATACTTCAATCAAAAGATCAATGTATTCGGCCAGGTCAGCGGAGCACCAGGAGGCACCGGACGCAAGCCCTCAAACACCCTTCTCCGCTAGCCCATCTATTTTTTCTTTCCATACGATATAGGATGACCAAGCGTGTTCACAAGAGCGAGGATGGCAAGTACCATGTGGGCGGCAAGGTATACGATCAGCTGACGGGCTCCCGCGCGCAAGTCTGGCATGGCACCGCGTACAAAACCGCCGGCGGGCTCAAGCGGTCGGACTTGACCATGAGCAAGTGGAAGCGCATCGTCTCCAAGAAGAAGCAGAAGACCGCTAAGAAGGAGAAGCGCCTTCAGAAGCACGGCTTTTTCGCCAAGAAGGGCAAGTTCGGCTACGTCAAGCGTGCCGCAAAAACGGCCCGCAAGGGACGCAAGACTAGGGGGCGCCGCCGCTAATCAGTCTTGTTAGGCCAGATTACCCCGTCCTTGTCCACGGAATCCCCTAAAACATCCCGAGCGTGATTCTCGAAGAAGCGCTTGCTTACTTTTACACGGACATCAGATGGACGTGCGACGTATGCCGCGTATGCAGCAGACAGCGTGGCCATCTCTCCGTCTTCACAACCCGCAAGATACAGCTCCACCGCATCTCGGACTGTACCTTGTTTATCCCACTGAGTGCATCGCACATTCACCAGAATACGCTCATCTTCCACGTCCACTTCCGAATAGAAGTGCCGGATTAGCTCCAGGAGACACGGGTCCGCGCAACCTAAGGGGACGGTCTGCTCACGAGCCCAGTGCCTAAAGAGGATACGTAGCTCGTCCGCCTCCAGCTCCTCATCTTGGGCCTGTGGGTCGTCTACGATGGTGGTTTCCCAGAAACGCAAGAATGCGGCGACCATGGGCACATAGGGACTGGTCACCCCCAGAAAAACGTCTTGCTCTTCGGAATACTGTAAACGGGTCTTCAGCATGTCCTTGAGAGTAGCATGAAATATCACCGCGGGGAGATGGTTCTTCGCTAAGTACTTCTTCCAGATGAATATCATGTTCTTTGTCTGAATAGAGCGCTGAGGGCACCCTTGCACGTAAGTCTCTACAAAACGGTCTACCAGCGTATCCGGCGTGTTGTTGGATAAGTACAGCGCGTGGTCTCGCAGCGCCGACTCATGGCACCCGTTCGTAAGGAACCCGTCCGCCCCCCCGAACCGGGTCGAATAGTGGGCCGCGACACAGAGGAAGTCCAGACTGTGCCTCACAATGGGCAGGTGGGCCGTCGGAGCGAGTCCAGGCCGGCCGCCGGGGAGGAGACGACATTTCGCATAAGCATGATCGTAATGCTTGAACTTTAGTGATTGGAGGGCAGAAGACGAACCGAGGTGACTGAATATCTCTACGGACAGAGCGCGGACCAGTTCACGTAGGGAGGGCGGTGTCAAGTACACCACCTCCTTGTGTGTTTCACGGGAACACAACCCATCGCCCACGACTGTAAGGAAGTACTTTGCGGCGTCGCGGCTCGGGAATAAGGCGGGCACGAGCGCGCCGAGCACGGCTTGTATCGTCTGCGACTCAGGGATGGATCCAATGGGCGACCTGCCCCTCACTGACCGCAGCAAAGAACGTGTAACCTTGTGCTTCCAGGGGCGCAGCTTGCCACCCTGCGTAATCTCCGAGAGGATCTGATGCTGGATATCGTCTTCGCTCAGAGCCGTGAAGTGCAGCCCATCATAGTGAAGGAACACCTCAGGATGAGGTAGGTAGAAATACCTGTTCTTCTCAAGGAAGCTGACGATAAAGGCCTCGCTCCCTTCGGCCAGTTCCTGGCGCCGCTCTGCCACAAGCCTAAGTGACTGCTCGGCATTTGTCATTGTCGCTGGCAGAACTGTGCACACCTGGTGAGTGAGTCTTTTCTGCATTTCTGGATTGCCTTCGTACTTTGCGTACAGCTGGTCGATAGTCGTATGCATAGCTGGCGGGGCATGCATAGCTGGCGGGGCATGCATAGCTGGTTGGGCCTGCATGGCCAGCGAGGCGTGCATGAGCCCACGGTCCCGCGGGGCTTAGGTTCTTTTGTATTGGTAGACCGCGGCGCTGGTGATGGCTTGGTGTCCGTAGTACGCGCAATTCGTCAGCATCAGACCGCCGAGCACGGCGCTGCTCACGCCACGTGCGCCCACACCAACGCCATCCTGAACAAGGAGGGAGGCGCCCAAGGCCCCGCCGGGCATGCGCAGGTAAGCGTTGATAAAGCCCGCCGCACGCTTCTCAACCCATTTCTCTAGTCTCTGTGTTTTGACTAATGTGAGGAGCCAGTAGTCCAACATCCCAGGGAAGCCGGTGCAGAAGAAGAGACAGACAGACATGGCTTTGGTGGGATGCTGGATAATCAGGGGGGTAACGCCGAACACGAAAAGAAGATGGTGGCTCCAGTCTTCCGGCCGCAGCCTGAATGCCAAGCAATGGTAGAGGTGTAAGCTAAATGCCACGCTGGGAGGCAGGAGGGAAGTTGCGATCTCGCTGGAATGCGAATGATCCAAGAGACAGATCGTGAGATCCCTCGCTGTCCCCGCTGCAACCACTGCGTTGCCGATGCTGTGTATACAGAACCATCTGGCCCTCGGCCCTCCCTGTTGCATGGCCCGTACGCGCCTCAGGCATTTGTCCAGCATGTAAAGGAGGAACAGGCTAACCACGTCCCACATAAATAACTCCTGAATCACCGTCCACGTCTCGGGACTAGGGCCAAGGGGGCCCGAGGTGTCGAGGTGCGTGCTCACAGCGTTGCTCATTGTAAGACCAGGCAGCCGGTTCACTAAGCCGTTTGTCAAACAAGTTAAAGCCCGGTGCGTTCAAACTGGGCATAAGCATGCCCGATGGAAACGTGCTCCAACTTCAGACCGTCCAGATAGCTCCGGTGCGCACTTTAATGACGGCTCTCAAAGACATCCTTCTCGAGACCAATATCACGTTCACGCCTGAAGGCATAAAGGTCATCAATATGGACAAGTCTCATACCATCCTGGTGCATTTGTTTTTGCCGGCGGGCAATTTCGAGAGCTATGCATGCGAGAGATCCAAGATCGTGGTGGGCGTGAACATGTTCCATCTGTTCAAGCTCATCAATACGATCGATAACGACGATACACTGACCATCTACATTGAGGAAGCCGACTATGGCGAGGGTGTAGTGCAGTATCTAGGACTAAAGTTCGAGAATGGTGACATCAGGCAGCAAAAGATTCAGAAGTTACGGTTGATCGAGCCGGACGCGGAGGACTTGGCTGTTCCCGATGTGACTTTCTCGTCCGTTCTGAACCTACCTTCTACGGACTTCCAGAAGATTGTGCGTGATTTGGGATGCATCTCGGACAAGATCGAGATCAAGTCGGTGTCGACGCCGGGGGGTGCGGAGCTGATCTTCAAGTGCCGAGGAGCGTTTGCCCAGGCGGAGGTACGGAGGGCGGAGTCGGACGGCGGCATGGAGTTCACGAAGAAGCAGGACCACAGTCAGATTATCCAGGGGGAGTTCTCGCTGAAGAACCTTGGGTACTTCATCAAGTGTACGAATCTGTGCAGTCAGATCGAGATGTATCTGGAGAATGATCTGCCTCTGGTGGTCAAGTACAACGTGGCGTCGCTGGGTGAGATCAAGCTCTGCCTGGCTCCTTTACCGTCGTCGGGATAGTTCCTCATACCGTAGTCTGTCTACATCGCGTGCCCACTTTGCTCCTATGCCGAGCCCCAGCCCGCCCAGCTTGGCACCGGTGAGGTCCGACGGACCTGCCTTTTCAACACGCGCCTCGAGCTCCAGCGACGCGAAGCAAAGCTCTACGTATATTACATTCCACGAAGAGGCACCGGGGTGCAACCGGTTACCCGGGCGCCATGTACAGGCGCAGTTCATGCTGCTCGTCGCCTTGGTCATTCACCAGCGGCTTCGTGACAATAACGACCCCAGTCTTGTCCCCAACCCGAGCGGCGCAGGGCGGAATGTCGCGATCGACCGGGCAATTATCGTCCAAGGCTGATAGCCCGGTCGTGGCATCCGTATTCTTGGCGTACAGCGTGCCGCTTGTACCGCCATCGCTTGCTTCGGCCCCGACAAACACCATGTCACCGCTCTGGTCAAGGGCTGGCTGTGTAAAGGCCTGGTTGCCGGAGCCGTGTATCCATTTAGGCGACCCCTCGAGGTTAGATACGACAATGCATATCAACGTATTCTCCGAGATGTTACTCACCCAGGGCTCGCCGGGAATAACATAGATAAGTTCGTTCTTTGGCAAGCACGACGACAACAGATCCGCGTTCAGCGCTGGGCGCGGCGCCAGGCGCGCGAACATGCACTTCTCGGGACGCCAGGATGGCGTCTTCTTGTAGTAATCCGTTAATGGAGTCCTATCTACTACCTTTCCGGCGCTATCGCCGTAGGCGCGGATCGAGAGCAATCTGTAGTAGCTAGTAGTGCCGATGAGCACGGGGTCGATCTGGTGGACCGCAGCAATCAAATGGGTCCCATCATTATTAAGCACGAGATTTTGTGGCAAGAACTCGTAGCTGCTCCCCTGATCATCTTCCATTTCTGGCGTCAATGTCCACATAATCTCGGCCGGCAGGTCCGGGTGCAGCATCAGCCGCCCCAGGTCTATCGCGACTATAGCATGCTTTGTCGCGGCGTAGAGGAAGGGCCAGCCATCCTGTCGCGGGCCCTGGACGACCGCGTACACGGGGGGGGCGCCGGTCTCGTCGGCGCCTAAGTCAACACGTGCACGTGGGGCCCATCTATCCCCCTTTTCCCATATGTGGACAGTCGAGCTAAGCCCGGGCAGGAACGCGTACGGCCTCCCGCCGAGATCAGAGCCCATTACTGCTGCAGCGCACGGGTTGGCCCACCCAACGCAGTCTGTCGCATCCCCTGAGGTCCCGCCGGAGTAACAGAGTGGGGAGGCGTAGCCGGCGCGGGGGCCTGAGGGCGGTGTAATGCTGGAAACCGTTCCCTGATTATTAAGGATAATGTCTGGCCCCCCGCTCGCCGTACTAGTCATGCGGTTGTACTCTAGAAAGAAGAGCGCGGGTGTTGCAAGGGGACGGCACCATCCTGGAACGATCACTCCATAACCCTGCGGCACGGGTTGACCGCAGCAGGCCTTCGCCTCAGCGGCCTTACACACTGTGTCACAGGCCGCCTGGCATCGCTCATGGTCCGGCGCTCCCGGCTGACAATTGGTTGGAGCAAACCCAATGGTGTCACAGCACGTCAGGTCGCTCCGGCCCGGGCATTTCACCGGAAATGAACACTTACCGGTGGCCAGATCCCGCACTTGAAGGTAGGCATCTCCGCGGAACTGCACGCGCCCACCTACGTACACGTTGGAGGCGCCTACAACGGGCGCCGTGGGATCAAACAGACCAGGGGCCAGCCCCGCCTGCCACTTCACGACCCATCCGGTGCCGAGCGTCCCACGGAACGGATTAGCCCTGAAGACATCGGGACTCCCATGGCCGGTGGACTGCTTGAGGCGCTTGGGATGTGCTGCCTGACTATTGGCAGCATGGGTCTTGCATATGGCGTGCACCCCACCTCTGTTACCCGGTCCAGCAGCCTGGCCCCAGCGCCTGCCTACACCACCGAGCTGGTTCATGCAAAATACCCAGTTCCTGGAGTTACCTCCGTCCGCCCGGGTTCTCACATAAGGTACCAGCTCAACGCGCATGTTGGTCGTGCCAACCAGTCCCTGCTTCTTGTTACCGCCTCCCTGGTTGCCGCCGGTGTTGAAGCCGCCTCCACCGTTGGCTCGGCCGATACTAGCGCCAGCTCCAATAACCCTGCACTTGGACATGCTTATGGTATGGGTAAAGAACAGAATCCGGTCGGCTTGATAAAGAACATTGGGTACTTCATCAAGTGTGTCGAGATGTATTTGGAGAATGATCTGCCTCTGGTGGTCAAGTACAACGTAGCATCACTAGGTGAGATCAAGCTGTGCCTTGCACCGTTACCGTCGTCTGGGCGATGTTTTGGGGGCATACCACCGAGGACACGGTCGCCCCGCTTCCGCACAGCCGATCTCCGAAACAACAGCCGTGATCGGGCAGCCACTGTCAGTCATGCACCCGGCCGGCGGCGGGGAGCGCGGGGCAGCTGCGGCCAGAGCGAGTGGGACACCACGGTCAACTAGCAGTCTTCGACGCAGCCGCAATTGCAATAGCCGAAGCTGGCATCGCACTCGGACGCCGGAATTCTACCATCGCAGCAGTCACAGTCCACGTACTGCTCGCCCGTCTGGGGGTATATCTTAGGGGTGCAGCCCCCGGGACACATGATAAAGCCACCTGAGCCACCGTTGGGTAGCTGATTGGGACTCCCGCAGGACGAAAGGCTGGATTCCTCGTTCGTGTTCCATTCTCTCCCGCCCGATCCAATAGCGCCATCTGTATAGCACATAACATAGTTAGGGGGAAGCTCAGGACCCCCCCGCAGCAGACCTTCGCCTTTGCAAGTTGCAAGTTCCTTAGCCCCGCTAAGTATATAGTAGATCATGCCATCCGGGGAAGGGGGGTGGGGCGACGCGGGGGTGTTCTGGAAGGCTTGCACAAGCTCCTGTACGCTGGCAGGTTTGCTGCAGTTGACAATGGGCATCAGCGTTGTTCCGATGCCCTGCGCGCGTTGCACTAGTTCGCGGTAGTTCGAGCGCACGCAACCCTCAGTTCTATTGCCCCAGTCCGCGTTTGGGAGGCTGCCGTTCCACGGTGGGTCCGCACCGGAGTCGCCGGCATAGAGCTGGGGGGCTAAGACGTCGATGAGTGGCTGTCCATCCGTAGTGGCGGCGAGCAAGCCGGGGATAAGCCGACCGTACTTAGCGTCTCCCCCAAAGAAGTACGAGTTAGTAAGCATGACCTTCATACCCTGTTTCTTCACAGCCTTGAATGCCTCGATGAGCTCGCCTCCCAGCGTTGGGCCTTTATAATCTTCCGCGCTGCCGGCAGGAGGCTCATCTACACTCGGCGTGCAAGCGGCTGACTTACAGGCGGTCGCGGCGCACGCTGGGGGCTGCGGGTCTAGGTCGCTAGTCTCCAGATCGAAGCAAATCCCAGCGTATCCCGCGGTTTTGACACTAGCCAGACTGAACCCGAAGTTGTCCTTGTTGTCAGCGAGAAAATATTCGAAGTCTTTTAAGTTCCACGATTGCGGGCCCCCCTGCCCCATGCCCCCACCTATGTTCAGGTAGATGTCGGTTCCCGTGGCGTGGGCAAGTTTATCTACACCGAATGGCTTCGCCGCACTCGGCGTCAATCCCCCTGGGACCGGGCTCGGGAACGTTGTCCCCTGCAGTACGTTCTGCTGATAGTTGCCTCCCGAGAGCTTACCCCCTGCAAACATAACCAGGAATTCGCTCGCGAACCCGGCCGTGCTGCTCCGCAGTGCCTTCACATTCGTGGAGACGGCGTCCAGATCGGGCAGGTTGGTGGACCAGACGAAAAACGGAGGACCAAACATAGAGATAAAAGCCCCGGCGGGCGGCGTCGCTTTCTCCCGCGGCGTCGCTTTCTCCCGCGGCGCGAGCGCCCTGAATGTAGAAGGGGGGCCGTACCCGCTGTACTGCTTGTAGCCCCTAGGGTAAGCGGCCCTGGACTGCTGACCTTGCCTCTTACATATGGCGTGCACGCCACCTCTGTTACCCGGTCCAGCAGCCTGTCCCCACCGCCTGCCCACGCCGCCCAGCTGGTTCATGCAGAACACCCAGTTCCTGGAGTTGCCTCCGTCTGCCTGGGTCCTCACATATGGTACCAGCTCGACCGGCATGTTGGTCGTGCCGACCAGGCCCTGCTTCTTGTTACCGCCTCCCTGGTTGCAGGCGGTGTTGAAGCCCCCTCCGCCGTTCGCTCTGCCGATGCTAGCGCCAGCTCCAATGACTCTGCACTTGGACATGTTATATAACATGGGTAAAGAATAAAAAATCGTTTTGTTTGATGAAGATCCTTGGGTACTTCATCAAGTGTGTCGAGATGTATCTGGAGAATGACCTCCCACTTGTGGTCAAGTACAACGTGGCATCACTGGGGGAGATCCGGATGTGTCTGGCTGCTCTGCCGTCATCTGGTTAGGTACTACAACTGCGATCAGCACGTTTTAAGTGACTGCTCGGTCCCCCATGCCGCCTTGCTCGGCCGCGACTCAGGGCTAACTCGGGGGCCTAGGGCCGCCCCATAATACCAACGACGTCGAGCCTTGCCCCGGGGCCAGCGCGAGGGACACAGAGTCCAAGGCCGAGCTGGTATCGCTCCCGCCCCCAAAATTATCTTGCGTCCACGCCGGCTTCGCTTCCACGCCGGTTTTATCCAAAGCGAGCACCGTCCCCGCCGCCGTCGCGACGAAAACAAGCCCGTCGCTGGACCCGGCGTTGTGTAGCAGTTGTACCTGCTTGGGTTGTGTCCCGCAGCAAGTCTCCGGGCTTTGTCCGCACACAGAGGCGAGTAAGGGCGGCTGCAGCTCCGTGGGCAGCGTGTATTTCCAAGGCGCCGCGACTTTCACCACTTTATCTCCCTTCGCATTCGGGTCTGTGTCAATGGCAATACCCCACACTTCCGTTCTGCTTGCCACATGGACGTACTGGGATAACATTCCTTCCTGCGGGGGAGAGCGGCTCGAGAACGTCATGGCCTGCGGTTTGGGAGGGAGTTCGACTCTTGGTACCTGCACCCCCGCTCCCTTATTGATACCCCCTGGCCAAGAGGCGGCTTCGCCCCACCCGCCGCCCAGTAAGGAGGGAATGCGAGGTACCTCCTGGTCGTTGGCGTTCAGCATAAAAGCGTACAGTCTCTCTCCTGCGGCGAAGACGGCCTGCCCCGTCAAGTTTGACGTGGGCGTGAGTGGGGCCGCGAGTTGGAAGGGACTCGTCTTGATCCCCATTGATAAGTAGGTGTCTAGCACGGCGGGGGGGTCGCTCTCGCTCTTGATGTCCTGCGCCGGGGCCAGCACGGCCCCGCAGCCTACCAACGTATCACAGGGGGGGGTCGCCGCCTGCCCTGTCCATATAGCACCCGAAGTGAACCTCAAGAAGGAGCCCGCTACCGTCCCCGCGCCCCCGCCCCCCGGCTTCCAGAAAGTGATTGCCGCTGGCGGGAGGGGGGGGTTGTCGCCGTCGTCCCAGAGACACTTCTTTGCGTTCGAGCAGGGGTTGACGCTTAGCTCGCCGCATGTCTGGCCCTGCTGGCACAACTGGCCTCCCGTTGCGGCCCACCAGCCGCCGCTGCTGTCCTGCACCACCGCCGGTGCCGCGCACGGATTATATCCGGTCTTCGGGACGCATCCGTTGTCCTCCGTCTGCCCCTGCCGGCACCCCTGGCGCTCAATAACAGTAGAGCTCCATGTTTGCTTGCCCGTCTCCGCGTCTAGTCCGTACATAGCACCAAGATGCTGTACGCCCGCTTGGTCCATCGACCCCGCGACGACCGCCACAAATGACTTACTCTCATCATTAGACACGACAGCAGCGGTGTTAAGGTATGCGAGGGCCGTGGGGGGGTAGGTTCCGGCCATATCATACGCCTTAGGCGCGGTCCAACTCCACTTAGCGGTCGGCGCCTGCGTTGACGCGGAGTTCACGTCCAGGCAGTCCAATATTCCGCAGCCTTTCGAGGCCGCCGAGGACTGTGAGCATACGTACAGCCGCTGTGTGTACTCGTAGTCGTACGTCATCGCCGGCACAGGACCGTGCGCAAGGTACTTCCATTTCAGGTTCCCCGCTACCGTGTCTAGCGCGTAGACATAATGGTCATCCGATCCGACGTATACAACGGAGTTTAATGTGTCTACAGCCAGAGAAAGGACTTTCCCGACTTTGTAGGTCCATATTTTATCGCCTTTCACGGCATCAAACGCAGCAACTAGGCCGTAGGTCGGGGGCGGCGTGGCGCTGCACTGGCACAGCGTCTCTGGGCAGTTCGGCGGCTTATTCGAGCAATTCCTTACGCAGTAGTCGTCGGTCACCGTCGGGCTGATCGAAAAGCAGTACGGGCAGGTATTTACATCATAGGCGCAACCTGCCGCTGCCCCTGCCGCTGCCCCAAGCATACCACCCCCTCCCGCAGAAACAATGGCATTTGACCGGTGCTTGAGCGGGTGCCCGTACCCACCGGACTGCTTGGAGCGCTTAGGGTTAGCAGTTCGACTGGCGGCGGCATGGCTCTTACATATGGCGTGCACGCCACCTCTGTTACCCGGTCCAGCGGCCTGACCCCAGCGTCTGCCCACGCCGCCTAGCTGGTTCATGCAGAACACCCAGTTCCTGGAGTTACCCCCATCTGCGCGGGTCCTCACATACGGCACCAGCTCGACCGGCATGTTGGTTGTGCTGACCAGGCCTTGCTTCTTGTCGCCTCCTCCCTGGTTGCCGCCGGTGTTGAAGCCCCCTCCACCGTTGGCTCTGCCGATGCTAGCGCCAGCTCCAATAACTCTGCACTTGGACATGCTATGATATAGCCAAACAATAAAAAATTCGTTTTGTTTGATCATCAACCGACGCCTTCTAGGTCAATGGTGGGATACGTCGTACAAGGGCTCCTTCTCCGGCTCTTCGATAGGAGAAGGAGCCGGAGGCTCTGTGTAGCGAGGAGCGTTCGCGCGGAATATGGTTGTAGGCCCGTGCCCAGAGGACTGCTGCAAGCGCCTCGGATTGTCCCGCCTGCTCTCCTTAGCGATAAGCTTGCAACTCTGGTGTATCCCGCCCCTGTTGCCAGGACCGGCGGCCTGGCCCCATTTCCTGCCAACACCCCCAAGTTGATTCATGCAGTATACCCAATGCCGGGCGCTCCCCCCGTCAGCGCGCGTTCTAACATAAGGAACGAGCCGCACGCGCATATTCTTTGTGCTAATCAGGCCTTGCTTCTTGTCCCCACCGCCCTGGTGCCCCGCCGTGTTAAACCCGCCACCCCCATTCGCTCTGCCAAGACCCGCCCCCGCGCCAATGACCCTGCACTTAGACATTTTATAGTTACAGCCTAGAAAAACCTTCGAAACAGTAAGCACGTATCGCACTGAGCCGGGCGGCACAGGACGCTCGGTTGACACGTTTTGCTAGGCTTCGACAACTCGAAGAGACTGAGTTGGGGTAAGAAGCGTGGTGAACTCAGCCGCGTTGCAGACAGCGGCGTAACGAATGTTCTGTCCGCCCACGTCGCAGTGCTGACCTCGTCGGTCAAAGAAGGTGTTGTTAAACATCACGATAGAGTGACGCGCCTTCTGTTTATGAAACGCCGCGCGGATC
>MDTG01045540.1_pt1 | contig 14270 bp, 13 predicted proteins | sample 811421 | NCBI WGS metagenome assembly MDTG01 (sample SAMN05326645, study PRJNA326480) | marine metagenome | isolation source: seawater | place: Pacific Ocean: South East | collected 2011
AAGTTATCATGGGGGCCATATACATTTGCAGGCCTTATAATTGATATATTTTTGAAATTAAACTCTTTTTTGTATGCTTGAACTTGTAATTCGCAGATCCTTTTGGCCCATCCTGCATACCAGTCATTTTTAGATGGCATAGTATTCCAAACATCTTTTTCATAAAAAATTTTTGCAGGAGAATAAACTCCCACGGAACTGGTAAATAGATAATTTTTTACATTACTTAATCTTGCGGCCTCAAGCATATTTAAACTAAATGATATTGTTGGATACAAAAAACTTGCAGGTTTTTCTGAAGCCATTTTAGGTGATCCTTTGACTCCTGCTAAATGAAAAATAATATCTTTATTTTTGCAAACTTTTAAACAGTTTTTAAAATCTCTTAAATCTTTTTTTAAAAATTTTGCACCTTTTGGGCACCTGCTTTTATTGTCTAAAGATACAACTGTTACTTTTGCATTTTTTTTTAATAACTTTTTTACTAATGGAATTCCAATCATACCTGTACCACCAGTAACTAATATTTTTTTATTATAATAAAAATTCATAATTTTTTATTTTTTCAAATTTTGCTTATACCAGTTTAGTGTATTTTTAATTCCTTCTTCTAAAGTAAAATTTGGAGACCATCCTAATTCGCTTTTTGCGAGTTTACAGTCTAAAAATACTGAAGTTTTAATTGAGGGTTTTGTTAAATCATTTCGAACTGATAAATTTTTTTTAGATAATTTAATTATTTTTGAAACTATATCTTTAACTTTAAAAGCTTTTCCATAACCACAATTATAAATTCTAAAATTTTTTTTTTGTTTTTTAATACAGATTTTTACAAAATTAACTAAATCATCAACAAATAACAGATCTCTTTTTTCTTGACCATCACCCCATATAACTATTTCTTTTTTAGAGTTCATAACCTTATTAACTGTTGCACCAAAAAAATGACTCTTGTCTAAATCAAATTTATCAAATTGACCATATATATTGGAATGTCTTATACATGTATATTTAGTTTTACTAATTTTAGAAAAAAACTCACACATCTTTTCTATATATAATTTAGTATTAGCAACCCCATAATACTTTGGATAAATTGCCTGTGATGGATTAAAATCATTTTCTTTAATGCCCTTTTTGCTTGATTGGTACATCACTGTACAGCTAAAAAATATAAAATGTTTAATTTCGTTTTCAAAAGCAGATCTTAAAAGATATGAATTCATGATTGCATTGTCTGTAACATGAATATACGGAGTATTAACTATATCTTTAGATCCTGATGTTGTGGCAGCTGCTTGTATAATAATATCTATATTTTTTGTTATTTTTTTTGTTATTTCTGGCTTTGTTAAGTCAGCTTTTATCCATTTAACATTTGGTAAATTTATTTTTTTAGATTTATAATAAACTGCAAATATTTTATAATTTTTATTTTTTGATAAACTTAAAATTATATTCTTTCCAATAAAGCCTGTTGCGCCACAAACCAATATTTTTTGTTTATTTTTCATTGTAATAATCACCATATTCAACAAGAACCGTAGGCTTGTTATCTTTTCGATAAAAAGCTTTTTTATAACTTGGAAATATATCTCTAGGTTCTTTTAATTTAATGAAATCAATATTTTTACACATTTCAGAAAATGTATCTGTAAAATCTCCAACGTGTTGGTGTTGTGGATGTAAAGGCCTTTGAGAACCTATAGCTGTTCTAATTATTATCTTTTGTTTAAACTTTTCTTTAGACATCAAACTAATTTTATCTAAGTGGTTAATAATTTGATTTGTTGCCAATAACATAAAATTCCATCTGGGATATATAGATACTGGTATATGTCCGTTCATTGCAAGTCCAATAGTCATTCCCATTTGCATTTCTTCGGCCACAGGTAATTCATATCTTTTTTTTTTATCAACATCTTTCAATGTATTATACATTGCGGTACCGGGATAACTTACTGCTTGACCTATAAAAATAACCTTCTTTTTTTTTGACAAAAATGTCATTGATTTTTTTAATTCCTCAAAGTACTTCATTAAAATTGAATCCTTTGTCCAGATCCGGCGTGCGGATATTTACTTTTATATTTGTAATAAAGAATATGTTTACTTTTAAATTTACCAAAACTTAATTTTTTTTGACTCCAGGTTTTTTTTGTATTAGTGCAAACAGAAATTTCATTATCTTCAATAACAAAAATAATTGGTAGGTTTTTATTTATTGCATATTTAATACATTCCATTGCAATACCAGTTTCGGAAGTCATATCTCCAAGAAAACAGTATACCTTCTCTTTTTTTTTATTGATTTTTATTGATTTAGCTAAACCTAGAGAAATAGGTAAAATACCTCCAACAATAGCTGATGAAAAAATTCTATATTTTGGAAAACACAATGAGATAGAATTACCTGCTAAAATAGACTTAGTTAATTTTTTTTCAGGTACTCCTTTTAGTAAGCATTGATAATGACTTCTCCATGAGCAAAAAACCCAATCGTTTTTATTTATTTTTTTAAAAATTTTTATAATTTGTTTCTCATTTCCATCATACAGATGAATTGGAGCTCTAATTTTTTTCTGATGAAAAAGATTAGAAATATAAATTTCATAATTTTTTAAATACTGCGGGGTAAATTTATAATTCATATATCTATGTAGTAGATTTTTAAAGCTTATATTGTATAGTTCTATACATTATTTAATTAAAATCACAAAATAATATAATGATAATATGCAAAACACCTTTCAGAATTTCTTTCTTTGGAGGTGGAACTGATTTTCCTCAATGGTATAATCATAATTCAGGATCAGTAATTTCAGCCTCTATAAATAAATTTTCTTATATAACAGCTAGAGATTTACCAAATTTTTTTGATTTTAAATATAGGTTAAGATATTTCCAAACAGAAGAAGTAAAAAAATTAAACAAAATTAATCATCCAACCTTTAGAGAAATCATAAACAAATACCACAATAAAAATAAAACTATTGAGATAGTTCATAACGCAGATCTTCCTGCAATGTCTGGTCTTGGCTCGAGCTCAAGTACAACTGTAGGAACAATTCATGCTTTAATGACACTTAATAATAAATCAGTTTCAAAAAAAAGTTTGGCTTATAAAGCTATTGAAATAGAACAAAAGATATTAAAAGAGAGTGTCGGTTCTCAAGATCAAGTTATTGCTTCATATGGTGGTTTCAATTTTATTAAATTTAAAAAAGACAATACAATATCTGTAAAACCTTTTAAAAATCAAAAAAATATTCAAAAAATTGAAAATAGTTTATTACTTGTATTCACTGGAATAAGAAGAAAAGCAGAAAAAGTTGAAAAAGATAAACTTAAAAATTTAAATAAGACAACTAACTACTATTCGCAACTTAATGATTTAACATTAAGGGCAAAAAAAGTTATTGAGTCAGATAATTTTCGTCTTAAAGAATTTGGAGAACTAATGTCAGAACATTGGAGAATAAAAAAAAAACTTTCAACAATGGTTACAAATTCTAATATAGATCAAATATATAACATAGGAATTGAAAATGGCGCATATGGTGGAAAACTTCTAGGAGCTGGAAATGGAGGGTTTGTATTATTTATATGCAATTTATCATCAAAAAATAAGATTAAAAAAAAGTTAAAAAATTATTTAAATGTCCCAATAAAATTTGAAACACAGGGGAGCAGAATTGTTAAATATATTTAATCCAAACTATGGTTAAATTAAGTTTAGTTATATTGGTTGGTGGAAAAGGAACTAGACTAAAAAAAATTTCAAAAGGTACACCTAAACCATTAGTAAAAATTAATAACAAAAATTTTTTAGATTATATTCTTAATCATTATTCAAAATATAACTTTAATAAAATCTATCTCATGTCTGGATACAAAGCAGATTTATTTGAAAAATATGATAATAAAATACAAAACTCTATAAAAATTAAACTTTTAAAAGAAAAAAAACCACTTGGAACAGCTGGATCACTTTATTTGTTAAAAAATAAAATTAAGAATGATTTTATTTTAATTAATGGCGATACGTTTTTTAATTTCAACTTAAATAAATTGTTAAAAAAAATAAACAAAAAACATTTGGCTCATATTGCTATGACAAAAAATGTAAACTATTTTTCAAATAGAAAACTTATAAATCTTGGCTTAAATAAAAATGAATCTATTATCTTTACTAAGAATTCAAAATTGATGAATGGTGGCGCAATATATTTCAAACAAAAAATACTTAATATGATAAATAATAATTATACATCTCTTGAAGAAGATTTGTTACCAAAATTGATTAAAAAAAAATTAGTTGGAGGAAGTTTTTATAAAGATTTTTTTGTTGATATTGGTATACCTAAAAATTTTTATTTTGCACAAAAAAATCTTAAACAAATCTTAAACAAAAAAGCAATTTTTTTAGATAGAGATGGTGTTATAAATTATGATTATGGTTATGTTTATAAATTTAAAAATTTTAAATTTCGACCTGGGGTAATAAAAGCATTAAAATATCTTAAAAAAAAAAATTACTATATTTTCGTAGTAACAAACCAAGCTGGGATTGGAAAAGGTAAATTTAGCTTAAATCAATATATAAATTTAAATCATGAAATAAAAGATTATTTATCAAAAAAAAATATTTTTTTTGATGCTGTAGAATTCTGTCCTCATCATCAAAATGCTATAATCACAAAATACAAAAAAAGATGCAAATTTAGAAAGCCAAATAACATGATGCTTGAAAAATTGCTAAGCAGATGGTTTATAAAAAGAAAAAATTCTTTTATGATAGGGGATAAAAAAACTGATTTTTTAGCTGCAAAAAAAAGTAAATTAAGGTTTTTTTATTCTGAAAATAATTTATACAACCAAATTAAAAAAATTATTTAATATTCAATGAAAAAAATACTTATAACAGGTGGTGCTGGCTATATTGGTTCAAAATTAGCTACAAAACTATTAAATATGAAATACGAGGTTACAATTTTAGATAACCTTATGTTTGTAAACAACTCTTTAAATCATTTATTTTCAAAAAAAAATTTTTATTTTTTTAAAGGTGATACCAACAATAAAAAATTTATTAAAAAACATTTAAAAAATAAAGATATTATAATACCGCTAGCAGCATTAGTTGGCGCCCCATTATGTGAAAAACATAAAAAACTTGCTAAAGAAACAAATTTAAATGCAATAGATTATTTAGTTAAAAACCTAAAAAAAAAACAAAAAATAATTTATCCAACATCTAATTCAGGATATGGAATTGGTGAGAAAAATAAATATTGTGATGAAAATTCTCCACTAAATCCAATATCATTATATGGAAAAACTAAAGCTGAAGCAGAAAAAAAAGTATTAAATTTCAAAAACTCAGTATGCTTTAGATTAGCTACAATATTTGGGTATTCATATAGGATGAGAACAGATTTATTGGTAAACAATTTTGTCTATAGAGCAATCAAAGAAAAAAAAATATCACTTTTTCAACCTCATTTTAGAAGAAATTATATTCATGTTGATGATGTTGTGGATGCATTTATTTTTGCGATTAACAATTTCCCAAAAGTTAAAGGAGAAATTTTTAATCTAGGTCTTTCTTCAGCAAACCTAACTAAATTACAACTAGCAAAAAGAATAAAAAAACAAGTTCGAGAATTAAAAATTAAAATTATCTATAATAAAAAAGATCCAGACCAAAGAGATTATTTTGTTAGCAATAAAAAAATTGAAAAATTAGGATTTAAAGCAAAAGTTTCTATTGATCAGGGTATTAAAGAATTAGTATCAATATTTAGTCACTCCAAAATAGAAATTAAAAATAATTATTAAAAATTAGTTTACTTTATTTTTAACATAAATAAAAACTTTAGAGAAAAAATAATACTTTTAAATAATTTAAAAAAAGAATTTTTTGTTTTGCCACTTTTTCTTTCATCGAAAGAAATAGGTATTTCAATTATTTTTAAATTTTTTCTTGAAGCCTTAATTGAATGTTCCCAAAAAAAAGATGGGTGTTTATAATTTTTAGTTAAAATTTTGAAATTAGATGGAAACAATCTTAAAGAGTGAGAAATATCTGTGGCATTTAAATTAAATATTTTTGATATTAAGATATTTAATAATTTACTAAAAAAAATCTTAATCTTGGAAACACCTCTTATTTTTGAATTTTTTATATATCTACTGCCAATTATAAGAAGATTTTTATTTCTATTTACTATTAATTTTTCTAAATATTTATTCTGAACTGAATTATCAGCATCTAAAAAAAGTATATACTTACCTGAAGATAAATTGACTCCTTGTAATAAAGCATATCCAAGACCTTTTCTTTTATTTGAGATAATTAGCTTTATTTTTTTGTTTTTTTTTATGTGTTCTTGAATTTTTTGAATTGTACCATCAGTGCTTTTATCATCTACAAAAATAATCTCATGATCAATTTTTATTTTAGAGATTAAATTTTTAATTCTTAAAATTGTTTGATCAATATTTGAAATTTCATTAATAGTAGGAATTATAATACTTATCAAATTTAAAACCTTTCATTTCTCCAAAACTTTACAGTTTCATCTAAATCTTTAAAAAAATTAAACCTAATATTGGTTTTTAAAACTTTATTTATTTTTGTTACATCAAGCTTTGCAAAATTAGGAAATTTAAACTCATTGGTAAATACAATTTTTTTTTTGTTTTTTTCTTTATTATTTAAATAATTTATTACATCTAAAATTTTAATTTGTTTTCTAGTACCAACATTATAAATTCCAGATTTAATTTTTGATCTCATTATTAGAAACAAAATTTTTACCAAATCTTTAACGCTCATCATTTCTCTTGAATCACTAATTGAACCTTTCATTTTAATAGTTTTGTTTTTAGAAAACATATTTTTTATTAAGTCAAAAATTACTTGCCTTTTTAATCCTGGTCCAAATATTGAACATAATCTTAAAACTATAATATTTAATTTAAATTTATTTGAATAAAATAAGCATTGATGTTCAGCATTTATTTTTGATAAAGCATAATATGATTCAGGATTTAATTGTTGATAATTTTCTTTTACTTTTTTTTTATTTATTGATCCATATACACCTATTGAAGATGTATAAAAAATTTTACCGGTAAAATTTATTTTTTTAGCAGATTCAAATAGATCTTGTAAAACTATATTATTTTTTTTTAAATCTAATAAATGATCATTTTTTGAGAATAAAGGATATGAGTTGCCGCTTAAAAAAAATACATATTGTGGTTTTAACTTTTTGAATAACTTTATAAAACTTTTTTCAGAATATTTGATGCATGATTTTTTGTTATTTTTTTTTTGTGAAGTATATCTGTAAACTTTATAGTGTTTATTGATCAAATATTTATATAAAAAATTGCCTACAAAACCATAACCACCAAATATTAGAACCGTTTTCATAAGTTAAATATATAATTTTAATTTACAATATTTTATCTGGGTAAAATCTTTTTTTAATGTCAATGATCATTTCATCCAACATTGTCTCAAAAGTATATTTTGGTTTCCATTTTAACAATTTTTTAGCTTTTTTAGGATCTCCTTTTAAATGATGTAATTCATTTGGTCTAATATAACGTTTATTTATTCTTATATAATTTTTATAACTTTTAAGTTCTAATTTCTTAAATACATATTCTAAAACATCTCTTACAGATCTTGACTTACCAGTTGAAATTACAAAATCTTTTGGTTTTTTTTGTTGTAACATCATCCACATTGCTTTTACATAATCCTTAGCATGACCCCAGTCTCTCTTCGCATCTAAGTTTCCTAATTCTAAATATTTTTTATTATTATATTTTATATCCAAGGCGCCTTTAACAATTTTTGCAGTAACAAAGTTTAAACCTCTTCTCGGTGACTCATGATTAAATAATATTCCATTAACAGCGAATAAATTATAGCTTTTTCTGTATATATTAACAAAATGATATGCTGCAAGTTTGGATACACCATATGGGCTTACGGGTTCCATGATTGAATCCTCATTTATTTTGCTAGTTTTATTAAAGTTTCCATAAATCTCTGATGTTGCTGCATTATAAAATTTTGATGATGGACTGTTTGATTTAACTGATTCTAAAACGTTCAACGCACCAATACAATCAATTTGTGTCGTTAAAAATGGTGACCTAAATGATATTCCAACATGTGATTGGGCAGCCAAATGATATATCTCATGTGGTTTAATTTTTTTAATTAATTCGTCAATATTGGATTTATCCAATATATCTCCATAAGATAAATTTATTTTTGGAAGTATTTTTTCAATCCTAATAGTTTGTAATTCTGGACTAGATCTTCTTGGCAATATACCAAAAACTGTATAATTTTTTTTTATTAAGAACTCCGCAAGGTAAGATCCGTCTTGACCTCCTATTCCAGTAATTAATGCCTTTTTTCTCATATGAATATATATATATATTTTAATAGAATTTTTAAATTATTAGTGTAATTAAAAATATAAAGAAACTAAAAAATGATTAAATACCCTCTTATTCACTCTACATGGGACAAAGAAGAAATCAAAGCTATTAATAAAGTAGTTAAGAGTGGCATGTTCACTATGAGTAATAATGTAAGTGAATTTGAAAAAAAATTTGCAAAATATCAGGGTAAAAAATATGGAGTAATGGTAAACTCTGGTTCTTCAGCTAACCTTGTATCTATAGCTTCGTTATTTTACTCAAAAAAAAATCCATTAAAAAGAGGTGATGAAGTAATTGTCCCAGCGGTATCATGGAGTACAACTTATTCTCCACTTCAACAATTAGGGTTAAAAATCAAGTTAGTTGATATAGAATTAAAAACTTTTAATGTTGATTTTAAAAAACTAGAAAAAGCAATTTCAAAGAAAACAAAGCTAGTTGTTGCCGTAAGTCTTTTAGGAATACCAGCAGAATTACAAAAAATGAAGGCACTTTGTAAAAAAAAGAAAATTTGGTTTTTTGAGGATAACTGTGAAAGTCTAGGTGCTGAAATAAAAAACAAGAAAACTGGTTCTTTTGGGGATTTAGCAAGTCATAGCTTCTTTTTTTCTCACCATATATGCACAATGGAGGGTGGTATGGTTGTGACAGACAATTTTGAAATATACTGTTTAATGAAAGCTTTAAGAGCTCATGGTTGGTCTAGGGATTTACCAAAAAAAAACCCTTTAATTAAAGTAAAAAAAAATGATTTTTATGAACAATATAAATTTATCTTACCAGGTTTTAATTTACGCCCAGGAGAAATGCATGCTGCTGTGGGTTTGGTTCAACTTAAGAAAATAAACAAACTAATTAATATGAGAATTAAAAACTTAAAATTATTTCAAAAATATTTTAAAAATAATAAAAATTTTTTAATTCCAAGTACTAACTACAAAAGTTCAAGCTTTGCTTTCCCCATGATAATTAAAAATAAAAATCCAAATTTTAAGTTAAAAATATTTAAAAAATTAAAAAAAAATAATATTGATTTTAGATTGGTAACAGGCGGATGTTTTACAAGTCAAAAATATGCAAAATATTTTGACTATAAAATACATGACAATTTAAAAAATTCAGAATTACTTCATAATCAGGGTTTTTTTGTTGGAAATGCAAGCAAGGATTTATCAAAACAAATCAAAAAACTTCATGATGTTCTAAAAAATATCTAATGAGAGTTTTTAAAAGGGCGCTAATAACAGGTATATCTGGTTCGGGAGGAAGTTATTTAGCCGAATATATAATTAATAATCAAAAAAAAACTAAAGTATTTGGAATATTTAGAAGAAAAACAAGTAATCTTACAGCATTAATAAAGAAAAAATCATCTTTAATTAAATGTGATTTAAATAATTTTGAAAAAGTAATTCAATCAATAAAAAAAATAAAACCAGATGTTATTTTTCACCTAGCATCTAACGCGGATGTGAAGCAATCTTTTGATAAGCCAAGAGAAATTGTAAATAATAATAATAATTGCACGCTTAACTTACTTGAAGCAGTAAGATTAACAAAAATTAAACCTATAATTCAAATTTGTAGTACATCAGAAGTGTATGGAATTGTGAATAAGAAAGAAACACCTATCAAAGAAACAAATCCATTTAGACCAGCAAGTCCTTATGCTGTTTCAAAAGTATTTCAGGATTTAATCTCACAAAATTATTATAAAAATTATGGTTTAAAAATAATAATTACAAGAATGTTTACTTATCTAAACCCAAGAAGAACTAATCTATTTGCGTCTCATTGGGCTGATCAAGTATCAAAGATTGAGAAAGGAAAAATAAAAATTTTAAAACATGGTAATTTAAAATCTACTAGAACAATAATAGACATTGAAGACGCAATGAGATCTTATTGGATAGCTGCAACTAAAGGTCAAATAGGAAGTATTTATAATATTGGTGGCAACAAAATAATTGAAATTTCTAAGTTTTTACAAATCTTAAAAAAAAAGTCAAAGGTAAAGATACCTACTATGATAGATAAAAACCTTCTAAGAAAAACTGATGTTACTTTACAAATTCCAGATGTTAAAAAATTTAAGAAACAGACAAATTGGAAACCAAAAGTGAAATTTGAAAATAGTGTTAACTCACTCTTAGAGGAATTTAGAAAAAAAAACAAATAATCTATTTTGATTGTTTTATATATATGGAAAATAGTGCCGCCAATATAACAAATAAAAAACCTCCATTAAAATAACCAGCGGCTCTAAACATTTGAGTTACAATTATTGAAAAAATAAATATTTTACTTTTATTATTTAAATCAGTTTTGAAATGAAAAACAAAAAATAAGAAAAGAAATACAAAATTCAAAACACCAAATTCGACTAGCATTTTATTAAAATTATTTGATCCATCATTAATATTCATAAATGTAAGAGTTGAATGTTCATCTACCATTTTATTTTTTTCTGCAAATTCATAAGTGGCTCTTTCATAATTTTGAAATCCGTAACCAAAAGGTTTTTCAGTTAATGATCTAAAAGCAACCATGTAATGATTTAAGTGAATAATTGTGGTAGCATTCATCGTTTCGTATATTATTTTGATGTTATCATCTTTTGAATCTGAGGAAATATCATCAACTTTTCCTAAGCCTTTTTCTTTTTTTACAAACTCTTTTAAAAAATTTAATGAATCTCCTAATTTTTTAGCATAATTATTGTTCTCAATTTTGTCATACAATATATTTGCATTTACAACCTGGTAAACTCTTGCCCAACAATTGGGTACTGAAAAAAATATAATTAAACTAAAAATAATTGGCCATAAAATTAATTTTTTATCCTCAAAATTTTTCATAAGTCCAAATATTAAAATTAAAATTGCACTAAAAATTATTCCAAATATCAGTGTTAATGATAGAAAGAATATTAAATTAATTAATGTAAAAAAAACTACATTTACTTTTTCAAATCTATTTTTTTTTTTTAAATCTATAAAACTATATAAAATTACTGGTGCAGACATCATCGATAAATGAGAATTTTCAATAAAAAATAATTTAAATAATGTAAAATTATCTTTAGTACAAATAATACATAATCCGTTAACTAGATTTTTATGATCATATACATAAAAATCTAATCCAAACAATTCTATTAAAAATAGAAAATTTATAAAATAAATAAAAAGTAATACTAAATATTTTAATATTTTATCAAAATATTTATGGAGTTTATAAAGCACCATGGCGTAGATTAACAAAAAAATTAAAGAGAAATTAATATATTTTGTTAATATTAGTGTATTTTCTATAAATGAGATATGTGCATATAATAAAAATATAACTCCTAAAAAATATAAATAATATTTAATATCTTTTTTTTCATACAATATCACATTGTAAATCAACAGAAATGCAATCAAGTACTTTGCCTGAAAAAACTCAAATTTAATATCCCACAAAAAAACACTTATAAACAATATTAAAGATGAGAAAGTAATTATTATTTTTTCCTTCTTTAAAAAATCTATATTCACGATATTACTATTTGATAAATTTAAAAATTATTTTTTTTGATAACATTCGTTAAATTTACTAAAATAATTGATATAAATATATATACATATATTACTTTATATAAAATTTAATATTTTAAATATATTGTGTTTTGAATTAATAAAATATTAAAAAACGAAATTAATGCAGCCTTTAGAAAGTAAATTATCTACTACTAAGAAATTTATATTTTTTTTTACATTAATTTTTATTATTAGCACAATTTTTTTTATATTTGATTATTTTTATACTAATTATTTGAGAGCTCCAACTTCAGAGATGGATTATAGAATTCCTCACAAAGTATATCATCATACTTTAGCTTCGTCTTTCAATGGCTATGATGGATGGGGACATAACAAATATAAAGTATGTACAGATAAAAATGGTTTTAAGTCTTCTTGTGATAAAATTAATTCATCAAATAAAAATTTTGATATTGGATTTATTGGAGATAGTTTCACAGAAGGTATTGGGATGTTACATGAAAATACATTTGTAGGAAAATTTGCTTCGAATAAAAAAAATTTAAAAATCGCAAACCTAGCCGTTGCATCTTACAATCCTACAATTTATCTCGCAAAACTAAAATGGCTATTAGATAATGGTTATTCTTTTAAACATATATATGTTTTTATCGATATATCAGACATTCAGGATGAAAGTAGATACTCTGTTACCTCAGGAGGTATAGTTATATCTGAACACCAAGCTGTTAAGCCAGATAGTATTTTATATCCCTTAAAAGAATTTGTATTTAAAAATTTTAAACTTTTTTATGTTGGGTTTAGAAACTTAAAAAAATTACATCAAAGTTTTATAAACAAAGAACAAGAGCCAGAAGATCTATATAAACTTTCAAGATCCGAATGGACATATAATTTAAATTCTAATGCCTATGGACTTTTGGGTGTTGAAGGATCAATTCAAAAAGCTTTAAAAAATATGACTGAATTACACAAAATTTTAACTGAAAAAAATATATCCTTAAGTATTGGTATATATCCTTGGCCAGCACAACTTAAGGAGATGCAAAATAATAAACATAAAACAAATCTTCAAGTATCGATATGGAAAAAATTTTGCGAAAAACGTTGCGCTAATTTTACAAATCTTTTTCCAAAATACAAAAATTTAGTTCTAAATAATGGATTAAATGATACCTATAAAAAATATTTTATATTAGGTGACATTCACTACAACGAGCTTGGTAATCAACTAATTTCTGATTCAATTATTTATAAAAATTGAGTCTTTTTTAAAATTTTTTTGATTAATTCTAAATTATTGAGTCGTTAAGAAATTTTTTTGATTTTAATATTAATTTATTTAGTTCATTTTTTGAATGTTCAGAAATCGAATAACTTTTGATTTCCTCAAGTTTTTCTATTGTTGAGGTATCTGTAATAATATTTTTTTCACAACCAATATTTTTAAGTAAATCTGTAATTCTATTTGCATAGACTTTTTCAGAAACTACTGAAAAAAAAATTTTATCAAAAATTAATGAAAAAGATGTTCCGTGAAATGAGTCAGTTACTATATAACTAGCATTGTCAAAAAGTTTAAGAAAATCTATAGGGCCTGCATTTGCAATTTTTTTGTAATAAGAGGTATTAGCAACTAAATTTGGATCTATTGTTATTATTTTAAGGTTAGTAATTTTCTTTAATTTATTAGTTATTTTTTTTATTAAATTTGATCTAACTACTGAATAAACTAAAATATACTTAATATTTTCTATGTCATAATAATTGTTGCTGTATTGTGATAATTGCTGCCAACTTTTTTTATCTGTCAAGAAAACTGGATCCAGAACATGATCCGCTTTTTTCTTATTTTCATGATTAAAATAGCTAATTGTATTTTTTTCTCTAACGGAAATTTTATAAAAACTATTCAAATAAAAATTAATCTTTTCTAACTCATCTGATGAAAAATTTTTACCTCCGAAGCTACTAGCGTAAGATATTCTTCTTATTTCCTTTAATGTATTTGAATTAAAAAAATAATCTGAGTTTAGTTTTTTTTCTAAATTAGTTATATTTGGATTCCAAACTTGATCACTACCAACCAATAAGATATCAAAGTTATTTAAAAAATTTGGAGAATTTAGTTTCTCTCTTGAAACTCTATGGGTTAATTTTAAATTTTGTTTAATAAATTCATTAAATTTTTTAACAAACACATACCTTGATTTTATTCTTAATATATCTTTCACACATGACTTAAAAGAT
>MDTG01208826.1_pt1 | contig 14270 bp, 14 predicted proteins | sample 811421 | NCBI WGS metagenome assembly MDTG01 (sample SAMN05326645, study PRJNA326480) | marine metagenome | isolation source: seawater | place: Pacific Ocean: South East | collected 2011
AAATGGACTCGATGAAAAAAAAAAAGAATCCATGAAAAAAAAAAATGGACTCGATGAAAAAAAAAAAGAATCCATGAAAAAAAAAGAATTGACCGATGAAAAAATCAAAGATATTATTTTAAAATACAAAAATGAGAAAAAAATTCGAATCTATACCCCTGTTCATTATTTTCGGGGTCTTTCTACAAAAAAACATGTCATTCAAAGATTGGAGGAGTTTATAGAAAATAAAAAAAATAATTATAATTATCATAAAGTCAAATTTGAAACCGATAAAATACCACATTCTTCTTCTTCTTTTACAAAAAAGAAAAGTAGGTATACAAATTTATTTAATATGCGTTTTGTTGGAGAAGATAAGAAATTATCGGATAAAGAGAAAGCAAAATTAACAGGGGTTCCTTTAGATATTATTCAAAAAGTAAAAAAAAAAGGATATGGTGCATATTCCACCGGCCATCGACCGTTTGTGACGAATCACGCCTGGGCAAATGGGAGAGTAAATTCGTTTCTCACTTTGGGGTGTACAGCTCTCAGTTCCGATGAATCTCTTTTACAACAGGTTTATGATATGGAATATTCCAAAGAGAGGGAAAAATTTTTCAACCAACCAATTTCTTGTAATAATAAAAAGTGGAAAATACCAGATTATCTTGAAAAGAAAAAAAATAAATACATGAAACAAAAATAATTAATCAATATCCAAATCAGAATCTATCAAAGGTTCGTATGGGATGGTGTCATACCAAAACCCTGTATTTCTCATCAATGGGTAATGCATTAAATAATTTTCTCCTAACCAGATTAAGTAATCATCAATGATATTTGCTGATAAAAATCTGCTAAAGTTTATATATGGATATTTTTGTTTTTTGTATTGATAATTTCTTCGCAAGCAGTAAAAATAAAAATAATTTTCATCGGTTTGATACCAGATGGAGTAATTATTTTGAATAGAAATGTTAAATTTTTCTTTTGTATCTTTTAATTGTTGCATGACATTATAATATTTTTTATTTACAATGCAATCCCCATAACTTAATATTATATCCAATAATTCATCTGGTAAATAGCAATGTCTATCAGGTTCCCAAAACAAATATAAATAATTGTTCATATAATGATTTACAAACACAAAAAAAAAAAATATTTTCAACAGATGATGAATGATTCAAAAAAATCATATATTTATATAAATTTTATTTTCATCAGTGTCTGTAAATTTTAACAATTCGTGATTAGAAAGAATAAATGTTTTCAATTAAATTCATGAATTTAATTGTATCTGAATCTATGTATTTTTTTTATACTCAATTTTTCTTGACCAAATTTTCAATTTCAGGAGAAGGATAGTGATAATTTAAATCCGGTTGGTCATCGGTACCTTCTTTGACGATGTGATAATCACCTGTATTTGTACAAAGATTATAAACATGGAAATTATCATCAATATTAAATTTTTTATCCCTTGAAGCAAAATTTATGCTGATGCTTCCTTCAACTCCGGAAATTATTCTATGAAATATACCAGCAGGCCATACAAGCATAGCAGGACCTTTATAGTATAATTTTTCGTTTTTGTAGATTTCATCTGGTGTTACAATAAAAGATGCTTTTTCTTTTTTTTTGGGGTCAAAGATGTCTATGTAACGAGTACCGGATAGAACAAGCAGATTGTCATCTTGATTTTTGTGCATGTACCAAGGTCTATCACATGGTATGACAGCGTCAGAAACAGGTCCCGGGCTTATCGAGTAGGGTCCATGTATTACTCGGTCGATTCCGTTAATTTTTGGTATATCAGACTTTGCAAGCTCATCGAATATGACGCCGGCGGTTCGTCGTAAGGTTCGTAAAGGAATAATACGATACATTTATTATTAGAAAAAAAAAAAATAAATTATTCATGATTATGATTTATTTGAGGATTTCGAATTTGATTCCTAATCGTCTTCCTATGATGAATATGAATCATCTGATGAGTCAGATGACTGTGTCGTATTCTGGTCATCTTCCTCTGATTCATCTTCCTCTGATTCATCATCATCATTTTGAACATCATCATCGTCATCGTCTACATCTCCTTCCTCTTCTTCTGCCAAACGTTCTCTTACTTCATTTTCATCATACAATCCTGATTCCAAAATTTGAACTTTTTGATAACCATCTTTATCTTTTTTCATATTGTAAAAAGTACAAAATCCATCATCTCCTTCTTCAGGGCACATATTTTTTGCTTTAGGGTATGGATTCAAAACATATTTGAAGCCATCACCAAACGAAATTCTTTCAGAATCTTTGTTCAATTCCATGGTATTGATACCCATAGCAAGGACAAAAAGGATTAAGGATGGTATCCAAATGACAATAATTTCACGACAAATTGGAATAGCTAGCATCAGTGTTAAGATTAGTAAAGCAGTCCAAAAACACAAACATCGAAGGGATGCTGCATTATATTTTTTTCCTAGTCTTTTGATAGTGAACATTATAATCGCAGCAATAAAAATAAAAAATAGGAATGATAACATACCAAAAACATTCTGATACGTATTTTGTGTTTTTTTAATAGAGGTTTGAGCGGCTGACATGGCATTGACTTGTTCTGACATTCCTGAATTAATCATTATATCCGAAACAATTGCTTTTGTTACAGAATCAATGACAATTTTTTGAGCACTTTTTTGGATAAGATTGATATTCATATCACCATCCACTTCCAAACCTGATATTTCAATATCTTGACCTTGTTTAGAAACAACAGAATTGATTGTCTGTTTTATAACTTCTGTTACGTTTGTTTTCGCCGCGCTTGAAATAGCCGCACTGACATTCGATTGGAAAGCCTTTTGAGAATCACCAGAAGCGAACTCAGAATCGGTTTCAGAACTTTGTGCCAATTCTTGAAAACTATTCAAGCTCTGTTTTACAGTATTTTCAAATTCATTTTGTACTTCCATACTCGTAAAGTCAATAATTTTTGCATCGGTAGAGGATTCTTGTACGGTACTTAAATCAAAATTACCTTTTACTTTCGAATCTTTTATTTTAATTCTTAGTGCTTGAACTGTACTAGACTCATTTCGTGACTGCTGTTGTAATGTATTGGCTGTACAATTCAAGGATTTATTGAGACCCAAACTGAGAGAATGTTGTATCGCCACGGATTCACAACCTTTTGTGGTAGCTTCAACATGGTCGAGCTCAGCTTTTGGGCCCATACATACACCTCCTGCACTTGCACCAGCACAATATTCACCAGAAGATTCGGAACGACTGGTTTCACAGCTTCCAACATTAAGGGCATCCGCTAATTCTGGGTCGGTTTCCAAAGCATCTGCGAAAACTTTTTCTGATTTCATCATATCACCATAAGCGGTATCACAACCACCATCTGGTTTTGGAACGTTTGGGAAAGGAGCTCCTGACATTTTTTTTTATATCTGTTTTATTAAAAAGAATATATAAAATTAAAATTAATTAAAAAAAAAAATAAATTAAATCAATTGAATTTTAAAGGTTTACGGGTTTTTCTTTCAATTTGCAAATGGGTTGCATTTTATTCTCATTTAATTTCACAATAAAAATGAAAATATGAATTTCGGAATTATTATTGTCCTGACGATTGAAAAAAGATTCTGTTTCGTTTCTTTCTCGGGCGAGGGTAAGAACACCATCTCTCTTTTCCATTTCTGGTACATCAATGACTTTACTTTCATTCGTGATTTCAAAATTCAATCCGTCATCTTGAAATGTATCATCAGAATGACGCCGTAAATATCTTCCTTGGATGGATGAAATTGAAATCAAAATGAAAAAAAATGAAAAAAATTGCATAATTTACTATTAAATTCCTTGTTTTTCGTCTCTAAATAAAATATGTTATTTTACAAAAAAAATATAGTATTTTCATAATGTTAATTGAATAGTAATTATATAAGACAAAAAATTTATGGAGAAAATATTAATTTTAAGATGAAATCATGTTTTTAGAAAGTAATATTTTTTTTTTTTGACATTCGATTTCGGGAAATTTATTTAATAGGAATTTCGAACGTAAATTAGGGATGTATAAAAGATTCAATTTCATATTGTCGAACAAGGGTTTCATTTTTGCAAAATTTTCCAAAAACGGAAAATTGGTATTGTAATGTAAAAAAGAAGTCCAAATCATATTATGAATCATATGTCCACAAGATGTCAATAAAAACGTGGAATAAATTTTTGAGCAGTAATTCGTGATAATAAAACCCACCATAAATTTTCGTAAGGAATCATATACATTTTTGTATTTGGAAATATAGGAATGATGTACATAATCTTCCACTTGATTCATAAGACACACCAAAGAAATAACCAACCACAAAAGAGTCAAGGTTTGCATAAAATACTTCCATTTCAGACATTGAGAATCATATCCATATGACGCAGAAAGAAAATCATTTACATGGTAAAAGATTGCTCTTAGCGGTGTCAAATGTTCATCTTGTCGTTTACAATCGATGTACAAATCCGAATATCTCAGTATACAAGATGCTGAAAAAATGGAGGAAAGATTGAAAACCAATTCATAATTATTGTAAATTAAAATATTTATTTTTTCGATAAAATATTGAGATGATTTTTTAGTATATTGGAACACTTTCATTTAGTTACTTAAAGACTTCATTTCTCTTTCTTTAAATTTTCATTTTTTTGTTTTACGAATCGTCGTAATCTCGCCTGACGAATATCTTCCAAATTCGGTGAAGAAATAGATATATTTTCATCGGATAATCGTCGACCTTGAATGGGAATTGGTTGGGGTCTGCAAGATTTCGATAAAATATCCTCTTTTTGCATTTGAACTCGTTCTTTTTGTTCTCGAAGACGGTCCCGTTTGTCCATAAGACGTTTTTTTTCAAAATTATTAATAATTTCAGTATCGATATTCTGATTCACAATTGAATAACAAAATTGATTCATTGTGTTATATTCACAAAAATTGACATCATCATCCGGTTCGATTGAAATGACTTTGATTGGATAATTATTCATTTCATTATCGAAAATATAAAAAATTTGATTCAAATACAAAATGGACAGTTTTGAAAGTTCCTCTTCTAAAAAAGAAACATAATCTTCTTTCTGAAAAAATGATTCTTTGAGTGGTTCCAAAGTTAAAGACTTGCATGGAATCACATTCCGAATCAAAGTGACCGTAACCATATCATCATTTTGTATTACAGATGAAGATAAATCATCTGCTAGACTCATAAAATACGGAATTTCTATTGTATTTTCCGCTGACGTAAATTCCAAGACAGATGCATTAATTTTTGTAGAGTCTTTCTTAATTTCGAAATAAAGTGGAAATTCAATATCTCCATGATTCAAATTCTCGATATAAAATTCTTCCGGTAAATTGACTTTACAAACTTGATTCAATTGCGTATCTTCAGAAATTTGAACAATCAATCGTGACATTTTTTTTTTTTTAATTTTTTTTTTTTATTTTTTTTTTCTTTTCTCTAGAAATGACTGACGAAGTACAGCGACCTATTTCTGAAATTGACGATACTATATCCAAAACATTTGATATTATTGAAGATAATATAAAAAATGACAAATATAAGACTATGAATTATGATTTTTTTAAAACATTATTCGAAATAATTATCGATTGCATTCAATTAATAGAGGAATATAATAATGGTAAATCTGGATATATCAAGAAACAAATTGTGATTGAACTGGGTGAAAAAATTATCCAAACATATTTTCCATCAAATGAAGAATATTATAAAGAAAATATTGATAGCATCGTTGAAATGATAATTCACTCTTATAAAACCTTAGCTTCTTTGAAATCAGTAAAAAAAATATGTATTCCATTCTGTTGTTGAAAAAAAAAAAGTGGAAAAAAAAAAAATATATATATAGTTAGAAATAATATTAATCATGCAAAATTGTGATATGGTTTTGAAAAATAGTGATAATTTAATTTTGACAACGGAAGATTTTCAATTTTGGAAAAATAAAAAACTTTGCACGGAAACACCAATCTTTTTGGATATTGACCCAAAACTTGTAAGTAGTACGGATATAAAGAATACATTTCCAGGATGGGATTTTTTTTCTTTCCTAGCCTACCATAAAGCTACCATATATTTTCAAGAAAAATCAAAAAATAAACAGAGAAAGGCAGAATATTTTAACAATTCCGACAAAATGAAATATATAGTTCTTAATGGAGAAAAAATTAGATATAAAATTGAATTCGAGAAAATTCCTGATATGGACGCGGTAGACGCGGATGTCATTTTCTACGTTATTATGTTCATATTAGTAATTCTCTTTGCAATTGGTTCCGCATTGTATTCGTTATTACTAACAAAGCCACCAGAAACAATTTATGCCACTACTGGAATATGAAAGTGGACAGTGGTCCGATTCATTCAAGGTGGACAGTAGTCCGAATCATTCAAGGTGGACAGTAGTCCGAATCGCATGATGATAGTCCGATTCATTCAAGGTAGACAGTGTTCCGAATCGCATTCTGACGCAGACTATTTTTTTTTTCTGAGTCAGACCGCCTCTCATGCAGCCTGCATTTTACCTCTCTAGTGGAGTTTCCGCCTCTTACCGCTCTTAGCTCTCCCTCCGACGCCCCTCAGCCTTCCAAAAATGACCCCATCCTTACCATCCTACCATATTGTTATCAGGAGAGGCTACCTCACACGCTCTCTCACATATAGGCCCTGTTTACGCGTCTTCTCTTTCTTTTTTTTTTCTTACTTTTGGTCTTGTATGTATTAGCATCCAAGTTAAAATATATTTTAAATGAATTGCTGTTAAAATATATAATTCTTTCTTCCTGACCAAGCATCTGTTTCCAGATTCATTATACATCAAAATTGATATATATATATATATATATATATTTCTATAGTTATTAACAGTGAATTTAGAAAATGGAAATGTCTATGAGAAAATTTTATGGTATCATGCAAGATGGCTATCATCGATTGAAGGATAGAATTTGGAATCCAAATAGAGAGTCTTTTCATCATGTTATGCAATATAGAGAGTCTTTTCATCATGTTATGCAACATAGAGAGTCTTTTCATCATGTTATGCAAGAATTAAAGTTGGTCGATACACGTCTACAGACTGTTGCAGATGAGAATATGAAACCAAGTAAAGTCGTTTTATTTTTTCATGATTCCAATCATTATAAGTCTTTTGATAGAGTCATCAAGGAATTGAGAATTGCACAGGGGATTCATAATGGAAATGACAATATGAGACCAAGCGAGGTACTCAGTTTTTTTAAAAACTTCAATCGTGAAGAAAACGACAATCATTCTGTGGCTGTTACCGAAGAATTTTCCGATTTTGAAATTGTAACTGAGGAAGAAGCTAAACAATACTTATATCAAGTTGCATTGAATCTAAATTTTAATCGTCGAAATTTTTCGGATGAAGGTGTATCAGGCAATTACTATTATGATGAAGTTGGTTGTCCTTTCGATTCCTATAATTTAGCAAATTGGGATGGAGACCAACAAGTGGGATTTCGAGAATAAAATTCTGACTTTGTTCTGGAAAACTCTCCCACCCCCCCCCATTTGAAAAACATATAGTCCTATTTTTACAATATCAATCCGAGTACAGAGTTATAATATTTGTGCTAGTCTTGGACTTTGCATTAACTCTTTGAAACAGAAAATGATAAACATGAAAGCAATAATGCTCAAAAAAAAAAAAAAAAGAGAAAAGAAAAAAAAAATATAGATATATCATGAACTTTTTGTTCGATAATAATACTGATAAAGTTTGATTGAAATCGTTTTAGTCATTCATGATTGTTTAAATCCTTTCTCATCTTCTTTTCTGTCTCTTAAAATCTTTTTTTTTTTGTGATTTATTTTTTTTTTTTTGGTAAAATTTTTGTAGGTACCATATTTTATTTTCATTGTAATCGTTTTTGTTTTTTTTTTCAAACAAAAAAAAATATTACATTATTATTACGAGTATAATTAAAATTTTATTTTTATATATAAATAACAAATGACCTCAGATTCAAATGACACGAACCAAGGAAAAGGGCTCCCTGGGTGGGTAGTCCCAATTCTAATAATATCATCCATTGTACTTTTGATATTAGTGTTAGTAGCATATTCGCAAAATACAAAGACATCACGATTTGAAAAAAAGTATAAATCGTATATTGATAAAGTAATGACTAAACATCAAAACCTATCAAAATTTGAGATAATTGATTATGCAGCGAATCAACGTATGAATGAATTAACAAACAAAGAGTTGTTCGATTATGAAAACTATAAAAAATTTATAGAAGAAATACCAAGTAAGATAAAACAAAAAGGGTTGATAGGTGAAAAAATAGAAGCAATCTCCAGAACAATAAATGACCGAATTTTAAAAGATATGAAACAATATTTAAATAAAACAAACAATCCAACTCTTGAAGGTGCAATAGCATTTAGTGAAAAAGATTCATTACAAAATTTAATCAGAAGTCATACGGGTCGAACTCGAGATGGTTATACCCAATTATACAGACCGTTCTATAATCAGGCTCAGAAACTAAAAAAATAGGGTATTAGTAGATATTTTTTTTTCTACCGGAATTTGAAATTTTATATCTAATTCGTTCATTTATAATAAAAACAAAAATAATTGCCTAACTTTGTTGCGAAGATTGAATTGAACTTTGGATATTGTTATCGGAAGGGTTAAAGTATAATTACCGATGGAATTTACATGATTGTCTTGTTATAGGATATTTTTTAGTAAATCCAATTGTTTTTTAGATTCAATTTCATTATGATTGACAAAAGTAGCGATTTTAAAAGTTGGTAGAATGGGTATAATATGTTCAACATGTAACAATTTTGCAAAACAAAAGCCATGAAATCGACTCGTATAAACATAGGATGAATTTTCGAAAACGTTTTTATAATTTAGAATCGAATTTTCTTTCATCAAAATTGGTTGATGACCGGATAAAAATTCTTCCCATTTAGAGATGGGAAATTCGTCATCTTTTGAAAAGACCAAGTGATAATGCACGAATCCCATTTCGATTAATTGATGTAGAATGGTAAAGTAAGTTTTGAAATGGTTGAAGGAACCGATAGTAATTATATTTTTTTTGATAGATATCTGATTTCGAGGAGGGAGTAAATTTATTAAAAATAAACTAAAACATAAATCAGGAGCATATTTACAATTTTTGTTATATTTTTTCAAAATAATTTCATCGATTATAGAACGACAATAAATAAATTTTGCGTTTTCTATAAATGGTATCAATTCTATAAATATCGTTCCGGACAAATCGTTTTTTCCAAATTTGAATTGAGAAAATTGAAAACCGATTGATAAAAAATAATAAGAGCATTTAATTTTCTGTAGAATTATGTGGCATTTTTGAAAATAATTAATATTTTCTTTTTTTTCGTAGAATATTCCACCTCCGCCAAAAACGACAATGTCAGTTTTTTTGATTTTATTGGAATATTTTGGAAAATGATTTTTATGGTCTACCGTCATTGGAGTATTTTTGAAATAATGTAGAAAGATATCTTTGTACATGTAATCCCCCAAATTAGAACCTTCCTCGTAATTTTCTTTGTAACATCCGAAAAAGTAGAGCATTTATTTTTTTTATCGTAAAAAAAATAATTTATTTAAAATTTTATTTTAATGTTATAAAAAATATTATGGGGCAAAAACAACAAACTTTATTCCATTATACAAAACCGGAGACCAATCAGTCCATTGAAAATTATGTAGAAAAATTAGAAATGGAGGAGGGAGTTTCTTATTCAAGAGAGAAAAAAGAGATGTATGAACAAGTAATTCTTCAATTACTGGATGAAATAAGAAATGTAAAAGTTGAAATTTTCAATCATGAATTTACAGTGAATATAAAACCCGTTCAGGGGAAATAACCCAAAAGTTTATTAATTTTCCAAAAATTTCTCTCGAGTGTCTTTAAGCAAATTTTCGTTAAAGACATGAAAGTACGTATGACTATCATTTTTTTTCACTTTGAACGATGACATCCTATCATTATGCCATCCAACGTTTGTTAAGTAACCATATTTTTGTGTATTATTCGCATGTGTCCAAACCTGTCCCTCAAAATTAGAATGCTCAAATATTTCCAAAGTATATCCGTGTGGAATATAGACACTGGAAACTTTATCATTCGGAATACCAGCTTCAAATACATTAGATTGATATCCATCCCCATATCTTTTACTTCTTTTCGTAGTACCTTTATTTGTATGATTTTCTCGACCATACATATTTCCACCCAATGCATTTTCAAACATTATTACGCCATCCATAATCGGTGTTTGTACTACAAATGAAGACAATTTATCATTATATTGATTACGAATCGAAGCATTATCATCATCATGTATATGTCTATCTGTTGAGTTGGAGACCGTTAAATTACCTCCATCACTTTTAGGGAAAAAACTATTAAAAAGTTTTATTTCCCCGACCGTACTACCATTACCATCTCCAAACCCTGTGAAAATGGCTGAATCTGGTGTTTTCAGACTTGTCATTGAGTCGTTTGGATGACCTCGAGACGTCATTCTATCGTGATTCCAATCTCCATAAAAGAAATTCTTTCCAGCTGAAAAACTATGTTCATATACCGTAACAGTGCCGATGGGACCAGGATAAAAGTCGGTCACCTTCTTATAACACCAATTATGGTTTGAATTTGTACTGAAATATTCAGTTTGTTCATCCATACTTAAAGCTCTTAAAGTTAGTCCACCAGGACCACCATAATTCATAATGCAGACTGTAATTTTTGTTTTTCCAGGGCGGAATTTGGCATAGAAAGGTGTAGGGTCCCCTAAGCCTTTTGCCCCTATTATTTGTCTTTCCACGAAGATAACGCCAAAATCATCGAAATTGGATAAGATTTTAGATTCTAAAATAGTGCCACTAGTATTATTGAAATCATAACTAAACTGTAATGCACCGTCCCAATTGATTTCATCTTCAGGGACTTGTCGCCAATCTCCAGGAAAGCCCTCAATCGTTGCAACTGAAGTTAATAAATCAGTACAATTAAACATATCATTAATGTAGCGCCAGCTAGATTGAACAGCAGTCGAAATAAGAGGCGCGTCATTAACGTCGTCAAGCATAGCCGCTTGTAATCCAGCTGGACCACCACCATTATAAGCCACTATCATAATACGATTCTTCCCAGGAGTTAATGTCAAGTCTATTCCTGGATTGTCCTTAAAACCAGTTACTTGGACAATAAATTGATTATTATGAATTATCCAAGCGGTGTCGTCTACGTTTACGTACAATTTCACTGGGTGGTCCATTCCTAAAGTATTATTATAGTCTCTATAGAATTTACATATGTCAACAGGAACTTGCGTGTAATTTAGATTATTCATATCACCAATTTGAGTGGAAGTAGGCATTGGCACGTGCCATATCCAACCATCGGTGAAGATAACGTTGCCATCGTCATTTTTCAATAGACCCCAACCAGGAATGGTCGGCATTGGCTTGGCTGGATATCCTTCCTGGTTATACAAATCGTCCATGGGTAATATAGGATTTAGAATTCGACCCTCATTCTTTCCGTTATTGGTCCAATGATTCCATAAAGAATCTTTATTGAATTTAAAGTTTCGGAACATATCAGAATACATTAAAGAATATCCTATTAAATCTGAGTTTTCTTTAGTCAACTCACCGATACAAGCACAATTTTGAAGGTCTTTATTCGATGGACAGGTTGCTTTTCCATCACATACATTACAACAATAAGTGATTCCCGTTTCGGGACATTTAGTATAATTGATTCCGCCTTCGTCAGCGCATTGTTGCTCACTCACATCCTGAATCAAATTGTTGCTTTCATAACAGGTCCCCCATTTTTGATTTTTAATGTATCCACTACAATATGGCTTTGTTTCTGGACATATATACACTGGACTTACATTATTTGGATATTCTACTACATATGTTCCATTAGGACCAACGTCAGTAGGAGTCTCACCGAAAGTATTAGCATTTGGTACCGCAACCGCAATTTGAACAACTTCCATATCAGAATTATAATTTTCACATCCCCATTGAGCCAACGATTTACCAATTTCAAACTGACTATAATCGTCGTAATTTGTTACATTGTCTGCTATTATTCCATTACAAATATCTGAACTATTGACCCAATGAAGAATAGGTTTTCCTTGACCACAACAAGCAGTTGTTGAACCAAAATCTGCTGCACATTGATTATCACTAGCGGGCTCATTTGGTTGTAATATACCTTCATCAGAAGAATAAGCATTATTCAAATTTGGATTATAATCTTGTTCTTCGAAATCATTCTCTTGTTCTTCGAAATCATTCTCTTGTTCTTCGAAATAATTATCTTGTTCTTCGAAATAATTATCTTGTTCTTCGAAATAATTATCTTGAGAACCCATATCATCATCTTGTTGATTGTTTTCTTCTTTCTCTGTTTCAACCTTTTCTGGTTCCGAAAATTTATTTTTAGTATAATAATAATAATAATACCCACCTCCAGAAAATAAAAGAATTACTATTATGGCCATGACAAAATAAATTGTGTTTGACATCTTTTTTTTTTTTTTTTATTAATACAAAAAAAAATATATATATATTAAAAAAAATGGAATTCCAGCAATTCACAAATATTTTGAAAACAGTTTCATTTTTTGTCATTACATATACATTATACAAATTCAAAGATTGAAATTTATTATTTGATTTGCTTTTTTTTGTATTTGTTTTTGCTGTCTTATTTTTCGTTCTTCTTGTTGTTGTTTTCGTTTTTCTTTCATCCTCTTTTCAATTTGTAAATAATTTTTAACATTAGTTTCTTGTTTTAGTTTATTAATGATTTTTTCATTATATCCAAAATAATCGAAATTTGTTGGAAATTGAAGATTTTTTTCTGAAGCAAATTCAAATTCACCAAAGGATAATTTTGGAGAAACCTGTTTCTGTTCAGTATCTATGTATTTTATATGGAAACTGTCATTAGGTTCTAATCGTAATCGAGGTAAATCTTTTAAAAATAAATTAATATTTTGTGTATGATGATTACCGGAATAAACAATAATATTTCTTAAAGATTTATTTTCTTCGTCACATGACTTAAATCGTCCTTTACTATCATCAAATTTTCTAAAAATACGACTAATAGTCTGTATGTCATAAAACACACTTATATCGACTCCGTTTGGATTTTCATGAAAAAGATATACAAATATCAAATCTTTGGGATTCTCTACAAAATAATTAGGGTCGATATTATCAATTTGTTTGGCGAATTTTTTATCTATATATTTAAATTGCAAAATATATTCTTCAGTATAGTTTTTATCCGTCTTTTTTTCCAAATAGTCATAATAACCCTTGGGACTTAAGCCTTCATAAGAATCACTATCAATATCATAGATATTGTCCTGTAATTCAGTCTTATCATTATATCCCCAAGCATATATCATATATCCTAGTACACTTTCGAAAAATTCCATGACTTTTCTTTTGGATTCTAAGAAATGTTTATTTTCTTTTTCCAAATATTCTCTGAATTCTCTTAATTGGATATTTTCTGCACTTGTAAATTGCTTTCTTTCTTTTATTTGTCCTAATTTAGCAAGCATTTGTTGAATTTGTGAAGCCTGATTATCTTCGAGAAGACCAATTCTTTCAATTAAAATGAAAATTTGCCAAAATTTTGATTGATTCTCTTTTTTGTTGATATACTTTTCATTATCTATATTATAAATAAATGCTCCAACAATACTAAGAAACTTGTTTTCTTCGATATAACGTGCATAGCTTTCTTCTATATGTTGTTCTAAATATAATAATAGATAAATGATAGATGAATAAAATCCTTCAAAGCCAAGTCTTGTATCTGTTTTGTGGACTCGGAATCCTTTCATTCTCCTTTTATTATCCAATAAATTTCGTAAATTGAACATTGTGGATGATGAATTTTGTACGGAACCTAATTGTGTTAAATTTTTATTTTGAAGATACTTATCTTGTTCAAAATACATATGTTCAAAAACAAAATCAAGACATGAGTTTAAATGAGAATTTTTTTTAATTAGATTATTTAGAAAATCAATAAAATCAGAAAATCCTTCATCTGCTGTGTAATGTTGTTCTCCAATATTTAAAATATTTTTTCCCGGTGAGTTGGGATTTTGACCTTTATAATT
>MDTG01318917.1_pt1 | contig 14270 bp, 15 predicted proteins | sample 811421 | NCBI WGS metagenome assembly MDTG01 (sample SAMN05326645, study PRJNA326480) | marine metagenome | isolation source: seawater | place: Pacific Ocean: South East | collected 2011
AATTGGTAGACACAAGGGACTTAAAATCCCTCGCCAGCAATGGCGTGCCGGTTCAAGTCCGGCTCCGGGTACCATTATTTATATAATGTGAGGTGAGTATTTTGAATATGAAAGATAGTTTGTCTACAAAAAATGAAGAAATAGATTTAAAAGAATTTTTAAAAATTTTATGGGGAGGCAAATCTGTAATCTTAGTAGCAACTATAATAGCTAGCATTATTTCTGTATATATTGCTTTGTCATTAACAAATATTTATCGAAGCACTGCTATTTTGGCTCCGGTATCACATCAAGAAAATGGTTTAGGCAATTTAAATACATCGCAAATGGGTAATATAGCTAACCTTGCAGGCATATCATTACCTCAAACTTCAGTTGATAATACAAAATTAGGCATTGAAGTAATGAAATCAAGACAATTTTATAGTGAGTTTGGTCTCAATGACGATGTTTTAGTTCCATTAATGGCTTCCAAAGGTTGGGACATATCAACAAATGAACTACTTATTGAAGAAAGTGTATATGATTTAAATAAAAAACAATGGGTACGTGACGTAAGCCCACCTAGGTCTGCAGCACCCTCTTTACAAGAAGCTCATGAAGTATTTATGAGCCTATTTTCAGTATCTCAGGATCCTAAGACAGGATTTATACATATATCTATTGATCATTATTCACCATATATTGCAAAAGAATGGTTGGATAGGATTATCTTACAAATCAATGATACTATCAGATATAAAGAAATAAATAATGCAGAATTATCAATTCAATACCTTCAAGAAGAAATTAATGGTGCACAAAGCTCAGAGCTTAAATTAGGTTTATATCAATTAATTCAGTCTCATACAGAAAAGAAGGTTTTAGCTAGAGCTACACCGGAATACATTTTTGAAATTATAGATCCTCCACTAGTTCCTGAAATAAAAATTAAACCAAGAAGGTCATCTATTTGTATAATTGGCGCAATAGTTGGGTTCATGTTGGGAATTTTCTTTGTTTTGATAAAGCATTATTTTATAAAGCCTTACAATATTAAAAAAATATAAAGAATTAACATATGTCAACTTTAGTTACTAGTAGGGCTGGTTTCATAGGAAGCAACTTTATAATTGATTGGTTAAAAATTAAATGAAGAAATAATTAATCTAGATAAACATACATATATAGCCAATTATACAAATAGATGAAAATGATATTAAAAGATATGATAATAAATACGGAAGAATATAACTAAATCTAAGGAAAGTAATGTTTAAAAATCAAACAATTTTAGTAACAGGCGGCACTGGATCATTTGGAAATGTATTTGTGAAAGAGATGCTTCAAAGATATGACTTAAAAAAAATAATAGTCTTTTCAAGGGATGAAATGAAGCAATGGGAGATGGCAAAGAAATTTGATGATGATAGGGTAAGGTTCTTTATTGGTGATGTTAGAGATAGAGAAAGACTATATAGAGCGCTAACAGGTGTTGATTATGTAGTTCATGCAGCAGCAACAAAGATAGTTCCAACAGCAGAATATAATCCTTTTGAATGTGTTAAAACAAATGTTAATGGAGCAATGAATGTAATTGATGCATGTATTGATATGGGCGTTAAGAGAACAGTTGCTTTGTCTACTGATAAAGCAAGCAGCCCAATAAATCTTTATGGAGCAACAAAATTAACCTCTGATAAATTATTTGTAGCCGGGAATGCATATTCTGGTGAACATCCTACAAGATTTGCTGTAGTAAGATACGGCAATGTAATGGGATCAAGAGGATCTGTAATACCTTTTTTTAACTCAATAAAAGATTCTGGTGAAATATTAATTACTGATGTAAGAATGACTCGATTTATGATTACCTTGGAAGAAGCAGTGGATTTAGTTATTAAAACTTTTGAAGATATGATAGGAGGTGAGATTTATGTAAAAAAAATACCTTCGATGAAAGTCACAGACATTGCGAAAGTGGTAGCACCTAATGCAAAGCATAAAATTATAGGGATTAGGCCAGGAGAGAAACTACATGAACAGATGATAGGGCTTGAGGATTCTCCATATACATACGAATATGAAAGTTATTACAAAATATTACCCGTAATAAATAATTGGTCTAATGATGAAGAGAGAATCCAGGACGGAGATAAAGTTGATGATAAATTTATTTATGACAGTCAAACAAATACTGATTGGATGTCTGAAGATGAATTAAAAAAATGGCTTGAGGATAATCAAGACAAGATCGGGGAGATTTAGATTTTGATTCCATATGGTCGTCAGGATATTAATCAGCAAGATATTGATGCAGTTGTTGAGGTGCTCACTTCAGACTTTATCACTCAAGGACCAACAGTTCCATTATTTGAAAATAAATTAAAAGAATTTTGTGGCTCTAAATATGCCATTGCATCTAATAGTGCTACCAGTTCTTTACATGCAGCATGTTACGCATTAGGAGTGACTAAAGGTGACGAAGTTTGGACATCACCTAATACCTTTGCAGCAACTGCAAACTGTGCATTATATTGCGGAGCAAAAATTGATTTTGTTGACATAGATTGTAAGACATATAATTTATGCCCAGAAAAATTAGAAGAAAAGCTCAAAGCTGCAAAACGAAGAGGTAAAGTTCCTAAGGTTGTGATACCAGTACATTTGACTGGACAATCCTGTGATATGGAAAAAATATACAATTTATCAAAGGAGTATGGCTTCAGGATTATAGAGGATGCATCACATGCAATTGGCGCAAGATACTTAGATGAAAATGTTGGATCATGCAAGTATAGCGACATAACAGTATTTAGTTTTCATCCAGTCAAAATTATTACAACTGGTGAAGGCGGCATAGCGACCACTAATCAAAAATTATTAGCAGAAAAATTAGATTTATTTAGATCGCATGGAATAACAAAAAATAAAGATCTTTTAAAAAATAATGTTGATGGGCCTTGGTATTACGAGCAAATAGACATTGGTTATAACTATAGAATGACAGATATACATGCTGCACTTGGAATAAGTCAAATTTATAGAATTAACTCTATTATAGAAAAAAGACATTCTATTGCTGATAGGTACTCAAAAGAATTAAATGGAATACCAATTTTTTTGCCCTGGCAGAATCCTAACCAACATTCTTCTTTTCATTTGTACGTAATCAGATTGGATATAAAAAAAGCTTCAATATCTCATAAGGATTTTTTTATAAAAATGAGAGAATCAAATATTCTTGTTAATTTGCATTATATACCAGTTTATTTGCATCCTTATTATCAAAAACTAGGGTTTGAAAAAGGCTATTGCATTGAAGCAGAAAACTATTACAAGAGTGCAGTTAGTATCCCGATATTTCCAACCTTAAGTAATGATGATCAATCAATGGTAATTGAAACTATAAAATCATTACTAAAATAATGAATAAGCTAGCTTTGGGAACTGTCCAATTTGGAATGGAATACGGTATTACAAATAATTCAGGACAATTTTCTTCAACAGAAATTAAAGAAGTTCTTAGACTGGCAAAGGTGAATGGAATTAATACATTAGATACTGCAATATTATATGGTGATAGCGAAAAAAAACTGGGAAAACAAAATCTTGATAAATTTAATATAGTTACTAAGATACCAAAAATTAGTGAAAGCGTAAATATTGATAAATTAATTTTAGAATATATCAAAACTTCTTTAGAGAGACTTAATGTTCAAGATATCTATGGTGTCTTACTTCACAATCCTGATGATATTAATACTTCTTATGGAGATGCAATTTATGAATCTTTGTTAATTCTAAAAGAAATGGGACTCGTAAAAAAAATAGGAGTTTCAATTCATTCACCTGAGGAACTCAAAAATATATATTCAAATTTCTTTTTTGATATCATTCAGTCTCCATTTAATATTTTTGATACCAGGCTAAGGGACTCAGGTTGGATGACAAAATTGAGTAAGAAAGGAGTAGAGATTCATACTAGGTCAACATTTTTACAGGGACTATTGTTGCAAGATAAATACAAGTTGCCCAAGAAATTTTTAAAATGGGAAAGACTATTCTCTGCATGGGAAACATTTGTAAATAATAATAAAATTACAAAAATGGAGGCATGCCTGCAATTTGCAAAAAGTTTTAAGGAAATTGATAAAGTTTTAGTTGGTATAGATAATGTTAAGCAATTCAAAGAAATATTAAGTTATAACTTTTCAAAAAATTTTAAAGATTTTCAAGATTTTCAAGATTTTAGTTGTTCAGATGAAATGTTAATTAATCCATCTAATTGGGAGTTATTGTGAAGGTATTGGCTATTATTCAAGCCAGAATGGGTTCTTCGAGGCTACCCAAAAAAGTTTTAAAAGAAATAAATTCTGTACCTTTAATAGGGATTTTGCTTGAAAGATTATCAAAAAGTAAAAAAATTACGGAGATAGTTGTTGCAACTTCTAAAAATAATAATAATCAGCCACTAGTTGATTATGTTAAATCAAAAGGTTTCTACGCAGAAAGAGGATCTGAAGAAAATGTTTTAAGCAGGTATTATGAAGTTGCAAAGAAATATAATGCCGACCTAATAGTTAGAATTACTGGAGATTGTCCTATGATAGATTCTTCTATTGTAGACGATGTAATTAATTTTCATATTAATAATAAATTAGATTATTCTTCTAATACCAATCCTCCAACTTATCCTGATGGTCTAGATGTTGAGGTCTTTTCATTTAAATGTTTGCAAGATGCTTTTAAAAATTCTTCAAATGAGCATGATTTGGAACATGTAACTCCATACATGATTAGAAATGAAAAAAACCAACTTAACCATGAGAATGAAATAGATTTCTCTAACATAAGATTAACAGTGGATGAAGAAGCAGACTTTGAGGTTGTGGAGGACATATTTAATCATTTTCATCCAAATATTCTATTTAGTTGGAAAGATGTCATAAGTTTATACAATAATAATTCTGTTCTATTTAAAAACAGTAAAATAAAAAGAAATGAGGGTTTTTACATGAAGAAAGGTCAGAAACTTTATAAGAGGGCTAAAAAAATCATTCCTGGAGGAAATATGCTTCTTTCTAAAAGACCTGAGATGTTCTTACCAGATAGTTGGCCCTCATATTTTAGCAAGTCTAAAGGTTGCAAGGTGTGGGATCTCGACGGTGTTGATTATGTTGATATGTCAATAATGGGTATTGGAACAAATATTTTAGGTTATGGAAATAATTCTGTTGATGAAGCTGTTAATAGAGTTGTATCTAAAGGAAATATGTCTACACTCAATTGCCCCGAAGAGGTATATTTAGCAGAAAAATTAATTGAAATTAATCCTTGGTCTGAAATGGTGAGGTTTGCTAGAACAGGCGGTGAGGCAAATGCAATTGCTATTAGAATAGCTAGAGCTGCTTCAGGAAAAGATAATGTAGCAATATGTGGGTACCATGGTTGGCATGATTGGTATCTCGCTTCAAATATTAAATCAAATGATGCTCTTGAATCTCATTTGCTATCAGGTTTAGAGGCTAATGGTGTACCTAAATGCCTCAATGGAACTGTTTTTCCTTTTCATTACAATAACTTTCAAGAATTAGAGAAAATAGTAAATGAAAATGATATCGGAATAATCAAAATGGAAGTAGAAAGAAATGAGAGTCCTAAAGATGATTTTCTACAAAAAGTCAGAGACTTGGCTACAAAAAAAGGAATTATCTTAATTTTTGATGAATGCACTTCAGGCTTCAGACAAACATATGGCGGTATACATAAAAAATATAACGTCGAACCAGATATTGCTATGTTTGGAAAAGCTTTAGGAAATGGTTACAGCATTACTGCAGTAGTAGGAAAAAAAGATATTATGGAGGCAGCCCAAAATACTTTTATTAGCAGCACATTCTGGACAGAAAGAATTGGCCCTGCAGCTGCTTTAAAAACATTAGAAATTATGGAAGGACTAAAGTCTTGGAATATAATTTCTGAAAGAGGCTTTTATATAAAAGAACAGTGGAAAAAAATATCTTCTGATTATGATATTGATATTTCTATTAGCGGCATTGACGCATTACCATCTTTTAGATTTAAAAGTCAAAATCATCTGTCATATAAAACATTTATTACTCAAGAAATGCTTAAAAAGAATTTTTTAGCTAATACTAGTGTTTATGTGTGTACTGAGCACTCTAAAGAAATTATTGATATCTATCTAACAGAATTAAGGGAGATATTTTCTATAATAAGAGATTGTGAAGATGGAAAAGATATTAACAGTATCCTAGATGGTCCTATATGTCATGATGGTTTTTCGAGGTTGAATTAATGAAGAAAAAGATTTTAATAATAGCAGCTCATCCAGATGATGAAACAATTGGTTGTGGAGGCACTATTGCAAGACATGCAAATAATGGAGATGAGGTTGGAGTAATTACATTAACTGACGGTGTTAAATCAAGAAATAATTCTAACAATGAAGATGCAGACCATAGAAATAAAGCAGCAAAAAATGCATTGAAATGCTTAAATGCAAATTGGTTAGCTTCTGGTGATTTTCCAGATAACCAAATGGATAGCGTGCCTTTAATAGATGTTATTAAATTTATTGAATCATATAAAAAGTCGTTTTATCCAGATATAATTTATGTTCATTCTCCCTCAGATTTAAATATTGATCATAGGATTGCTGCTTCAGCAACACTCACAGCATATAGGCCACAACCTTCTGAAACATATTCAGAGATTCGTTTCTATGAAGTATCCTCATCAACAGACTATAATGTAAGGCAGCTAGAACGAAAATTTGCACCTAACTTATATATTAACATTGATAATTTTTGGAAAGACAAACTAGAGGCGCTTAGTCATTATGATATCGAGATACATGATAAGCCTCATTCAAGATCTTATGAAAAAATAAAGTCATTAGCAGAATTTCGTGGTTCAGAATCTGGTATGCAGCTTTCAGAGGCTTTTGAAGTTGTAAGACGTATTATTAGATGAAAGTTGTATATTGCATTCAAAACTCAGTCGTTGAAGAAGTCCTTAAAAAGAATAGAGTTATTAATAAAAATTCTATAATAATAAAAACTAAGAAAGACCTTACACAAGGTAAATTAAATTCTATAAAACCAGACTTAATAATGTTTCCTCATTGGTCACATATAGTGCCAGATTCAATTACAAAAAAATATACTTGTATTTGTTTCCATTCAGCTCCACTTCCATTTGGAAGAGGGGGATCTCCAATACAGAATATGATTAAAAGAGGCTTTAAAGAAACTGAAGTCTGTTCATTAAAAATGGAAAATGAGCTTGATTCTGGACCAATTTATTTAAGAACAAAAGTTCAACTTTCAGGTAATTTAGATGATATTTTAAAACGCGTATACGGCGTTGTTGCATCGCAAATTAAAACTATTAAAAAGAAAAAAATAGTACCAAAGCCTCAAAATGGTGAAGTAATTAAATTTAAAAGATTGTCTATAAAAGATAATTTAGTAAATTTTGATGGCGATTTATCAAATGCATATGATCAAATAAGAATGCTAGACAGCAAACTATATCCAAGTGCATTTTTTGGAATTGGAGATTATTTCTTCTTTCTTAAGGATGCAAAGATAAAAAAAAATGAGCTAAGTGCAAATGTTTCAATTAAAAGAAAAATATCTATTAGAAAGATAAAGCTTTCTGATTCAAAAGAAATATGGAAGTGGAGAAACGATACCCAAACAAGATCAATGTTTAAAGAGAAAGATTATGTAGATTTTAAAGAGCACAAAAGATGGTTCAATAAAAAATTTAAGGATAAAAATTGCTACTTTTACATTGGCGAAACTCAAAATTTAAAAGCTGGAGTTGTTAGAATAGACATTAATGATCGTAATGCTGAAGTTTCTATAAATCTAAATCCAAAATTTAGAGGTATTTCAATTTCTCAAACTTTGTTGAAGGATTCGATCAATAATTTTTTATCAAAAAATCCTAATTATGACCTAGTTGCCAATATTAATAAAAAAAACAAACCAAGTATAAAAATTTTTACCAATCTTGGATTTCAATATGAAAAAAGCTTAAAAAATTTTAAAAGATATGTTCTCTATAAATCAAAATAGCAAAAGAGCAGTTGTATGCCTATCACATGAATTAGATGAAAACAATAATCTTTCTTTGGATTCAAAAAATAGATTAAGAAAATCTTCTCAAGTTTTTTTTGAAAACTCTTGTGAGATTTTTATTACAACAGGTTGGAGAATTAAAAAAAATTTAAAACAACCTTTGTCATCAATCATGGCTGATTATATAGTTAAAAATTCAGATATATCGATGGATTCGATTTTTGAGGAACCTAATGCTAAAGATACAGTTGGAGAAGCAGTGTTTATTAAAAAGAACTTTTTTTTAACACGTAATGATTTTAACGAAATATATGTGATTACCAGTGATTGGCATCTTAATAGAGCGAAAGAAATATTTAAATTTGTATTTGGGGGTAAGGATGATCCTGTTTTGCATTTTAAAGAAATATGTGGTGAACAAAAGTGTAAAATTAAGGAAGAAAATAATCAATCAATCATTGAATTTAGAGAGATGATTGATTCATGCAAAAGAGGCAATATAGAAGAAATATATAGTAAAATGCTCCAAAAACATACACTATATAAAAAACAATAAATGTTTAGTGATTTAAAAGAACCATATCTAATTGCTGAAATATCTGGTAATCATAATGGCTCTATTGATAGAGCAAAAGAACTAATCAAACTTGCACAAACCAATGGAGCTAATTGTGTCAAGATCCAAACATATACACCAGATACTATGACGATTAAGTCTGATAAAGAGGATTTTATAATAAATGGAGGCCTATGGGATGGCTATAAATTATGGGATCTTTATGATTGGGCTCAAACTCCATACGAGTGGCAAATGGATCTTTTTAATTATGCAAAAAGTATTGATATGACGATTATAAGCACACCTTTTGATGAGACAGCGGTAGATTTGCTTGAGTCTTTAGACTGCCCTTTTTACAAGATTGCTTCATTTGAGTTAACTGATTTACCCTTAATTAAATATGTTGCTGAAACAAATAAACCCATTATTTTATCTACCGGTATGGCGAATGAGGATGAGATATCTGATGCGATAAACATTGTCAAAAAATATGGCAATGGTGATTTTATATTACTGCACTGTGTAAGCGGCTATCCAACGCCGGTAGATCAAATTAATTTGAACACCATAACTCTCTTAAGAAATAAATATAATTGTCATGTAGGTTTATCAGATCATACGCTAGGAAATACCAGCGCTGTTTTATCCGTCGCGCTTGGCGCAAAGGTTATTGAAAAACACTTCACTTTTAAAAGAAGTGAAGGTGGTCCAGATGCAGAGTTTTCGATGGAGCCTGATGAATTAAAAGATTTATCAAGTAGCATTAAAATGGCTCATAAAGCATTAGGCAAGGGAAGCTTTGAAATGAAATCTGCAGAGGAGTCAAATATAAAATTTAGAAGATCTATATATGTAGTTGAAAATATTAAAAAAGGAGATGTTTTTACAACTCAAAATATACGAAGAATAAGACCTGGTTATGGATTGCCACCAAAAGATTTTAATACTATTCTTGGCAAGAAGGCCGGAAAAGATTTAAGCAAAGGCAGTCCTCTAAGGTTAGATGATATTTTCAATTAACATAATATTAGTTCGGTATATAACGTAATAAAATTTTTAGATCATGAACAGAGCATTGTTTTTAGATAGAGACGGCGTAATTAATAAAAATCTTGGATATGTGCATTCAAAAGATCAATTTATTTTTATTGATGGTATTTTTGAATTAGGAAAAGCTGCGTTCAAAAAAAAATATAAAATTATTGTAATAACTAATCAATCAGGCATTGGAAGAGGGTATTATTCAGAGGACGACTTTCACTCACTTTCTAAGTGGATGTCTAAAAAATTTAAAGATAATGGAGTATTAATAGATAGAATATTTTTTTCACCGTTTCATCCGACCGAAGCTAAAGGAAGTTATTTGAAGGATGATTTTTCTAGAAAACCAAATCCTGGAATGATTATTGAAGCTAAAAAAGAACACGATTTAGATTTGCAGGAGTCAATTTTAATTGGAGATAGCTTATCAGATATTCAGGCCGGTATTAATGCAGGGGTTGGAAGAAACATATTATTCAATAAAGATAAAAGGTTAAATAAAGAAATTAAAGCACAAAGAGTTGACACATTACTGGAAGCAATAAAATATTTATAGTTTAATTAGAATATTGGGATACTAAAATGACAAATTTTTCTGATATGAACTTCGCATCCGAAATTAAGGATTCTATTTTGTTGCGTTCAGATATTATTAAAGATAACCATGAGTATTTTATAAATTCAATTGAGTCTATTTCATCAATATTGGTTGAGTCTATAAAAAATTCAAATACTATTTTTTTCTGTGGTAATGGTGGAAGTGCAGCTGAAGCACAACATATGGCTGCAGAATATTGTGCAACATTGGATCATCACAAACCAAGAGATGGAATGAGAGCTATTTCATTAGCTACAGACACTTCATTTATAACAGCATGGTCAAATGATTTTGGTTACGAAGGGATTTTTTTAAGACAGCTTCAGACATTGGCTAAACCTGGTGATACTTTGTTTGCATATTCAACTAGTGGGAATAGTATCAATGTTTGTCTAGCAGCGGAATATGCAATGAAAAATAATATTAAAGTGATTTCAATGACCGGCAATCATGAGGATATGAAACTCGAAAAAATTTCAACCTTTAACTTTAAATCACCATCAAATTTGACACCAAATATACAGGAAATACATACAATAATCGGACATGAGGTATGTCGTTTGGTTGAAAAAAAACTTTTTAATATTTAATGAAAATAAAACAAATTTTTTATGACTTTGACGGTGTTATGACAAATAATCAAGTTTTATTATCTGAAGATGGAACTGAGTCTGTTTTTGTAAATAGAAGTGATGGCTTGGCTGTGTCGTATTTTAAGAAAATTGGAATTGAACAGTGCATAATATCTACGGAAACAAATCTTGTTGTATCAAAAAGAGCTGAAAAGTTAAAAATACCTTGTTATCAAGGAATTTCTAATAAACTTGAAGAAATTAAAAAATTATTAACCAACTCGGATTTACATATGGATGATGTAGCCTATGTTGGAAATGATTTAAATGATCTAGAAGTAATGCAATATCTGCCAAATACTTTTTGCCCTAAAGACTCTCACCCTGAAATATTAAAGGTTGCTCAACATACTCTCAAATCTTCAGGCGGAGAAGGGGTTATAATGGATTTATATAATACATTGACTTAAAATAGCCTAGTTAAATTCAAGCGGGGAACACAAATGAATAACATCTTTACAATTGGTGAAATCGGTATCAATCACAATGGCGATCTTGATATTGCTAAAAAACTCATAGATCTTTCATCAGAGGTTGGTTTAGACGCTGTTAAGTTTCAAAAAAGGACTATCGATCTGGTATATACAAAAGAAATGCTTGCTGGTCACAGGGAAAGCCCATGGGGTAATACACAAAGAGAACAAAAAGAGGGTCTCGAATTTGGAGTTGAAGAATATCAAGAGATTGATTCATATTGCAAAAGTAAAAAAATTGAGTGGTTTGCATCAGCTTGGGACACTGAAAGTCAGATTTTTTTAAGACAATTTGATTGTAAATATAATAAAGTTGCTTCAGCGATGATCGTTTATAAAGATCTTCTAGAAATGATAGCTTCTGAAGGCAAACATACCTTTATATCTACTGGCATGAGCACTATGTCAGACATAAAGGAAGCTGTAGATATTTTTAATAAGCACAATTGTCCTTTTGAACTAATGCATACTGTTTCAACTTATCCAATGAAAGATGAGAATGCAAATTTAAAGCTAATAAACACCTTGAAAGAAGAATTTAATTGTAGCGTTGGTTACAGTGGTCACGAAAGTGGTATTGCTGTTTCTGTGGCGGCTGCAGCTCTTGGTATATCATCTTTAGAGAGGCATATTACTCTTGATAGATCTATGTATGGTTCGGATCAGTCAGCTTCTTTAGAGCCAGCAGGGTTAAGAAACTTAATTGGATCTTTACAGAAAGTATCAGTTGCAATGGGAGATGGAGTAAAAAAAATCATTGATGATGAAATTCCAATAGCAGAAAAGCTTAGAGAACACATTGCAAGCAATTTGTGAGGCATTATGGGTATTAAATTAAATTTAGGTGCAAGCCCAATATGGGACATGGAAGGCTGGCACACTTTAGATCATAAGTTACAAGAAAATACAGAAACAGCAATAGCTGGAGATGCATCAGACATAAAGTTGCCTGATGAAAGCTGTGATGTTGTTTTTTGTTCACATGTTTTTGAACATATTCCACACATAAGACTGCCCATGGTGATTTCAGAAATTAATAGAGTTTTGAAGCCTGGAGGTATTTTTAGAATGCTAACTCCAAACTTAGAAGTTCTAGCTAAAGCATATGTTGAAAAAGATGATGTTTTTTGGGAAAAAGCTCTTGAAGAAGATGAAAATCTTAGAAAAGATTTAGGATATGGTGGAATGTTAATGAATTGTTGTGTTTCACCTGGGCAAGATACCGCACTTATAGATAGAAATTTAAAAACTTTTATTTCTGGATATGCCCATTTGTATATTTATGACTATGAAATGATGAGTACAATATGGGAAAAGTTGGGATTTATATGTAGAAATGCAAAATTTAATGATTCGGAGATTGAAGAAATGAGAACACCACTTCATGTTATTGGTTTAAAACCCGAATGGCAAAACTTTAATCAAAAGTTTTACGCTGATAACAATTTAATACACAAACTTGTTGATGGAAAATATGAGATTAATTTTAAAGTCACAGGCTTTGACCGAGATCCATTAACATCATTAATAGTCGAAGGAAAAAAATCTGAATATATAGATAAAGACAAAGCCAATCAAATATTTAATTTTTCAAAAGATAATTATAATAGATATAGTTATTCTCTTTTGCGAGACGATGCATTCAAAAATAGGCTTGACGAGATGGGAATCTCATATCCAGAAATTAAAGTCTGAAGATTTTTAATTTTATATGCGTGTTGTTCTAATACTCCAGGCTCGAATGGGATCTAAAAGATTGCCTGGCAAGTCATTAATGGATTTAGCAGGAGCGCCATTAGTAGGCAGAATGATTGAAAGAATCCTGAGATGTCAATCATTAGACGAAATTGTTTTAGCAATACCTGATTCAGATAGAGACTTGCCTTTAGAACAGCTTGGAAAAAACTATGGTGTAACAGTTTTTAAAGGATCAGAAAATAATTTAGTTTCTAGATATTATCATGCATCTATTCATGCAAAGGCAGATATTATTGTTAGATTGCCAGCAGACAATGCAACACCAGAGCCTTCTGAAATAGACAAGATTGTAAATTTTCATTTATCTTTGTCAAAACCAGGATTCACCTCAAATATATCAGAGATTAAAGACTCTGGTTATCCAGATGGTATTGGAGCTGAGGTTTTTAATTTTTCTTTATTAGAAGAAATTTTCAATAAAAAATTATCTGAGGATAAAAAAGAACATTTACATTTAAACTTTTATAACTATGAAACTAATTCGGCCATTGATGAAGAATGGTGTCCGATTAATACAATACAATGCCCAAAAGAGTTTAGTAGGCCTGATATCATTCTTGATGTAAACACCAAAGAGCAATATATTTATATGAAGCAGTTATATGAAACTCTTTATCCAAGAAATAAAAATTTTTCAATACATGAAATTATTGATTGGCATGATAATGAATATGAAGGATAGAATAACTTTGTTATGCTAACAATATAAATGGAATAAATTATGAAAAGTGAGACTAGATTAGTAAATTTCAATGGAGAATTAGTTCCTGAATATGAGGCTAAGATTTCTATATATGATTCAGCTTTAATGTTTGGAGACATGGTATTTGAGATGACTAGATCTTTTAATAAGAAACAATTTAAATTAGAAGAGCATGTTTCAAGGCTTTATGCAGGAATAAAAATTTTAAGAATCCCTATTGAAATTTCCGAAAAACAACTAATTAAAGAATGTCATAGGACAATTGAAGCAAATGAACATTTGTTCAATGAAGATGACGAGCATAGACTGATGATAGACATTTCAAGAGGTTTGTTAGGAATTTATCAGGGCATAAAAGGTTTAAATACTGGACCTAATGTAATTATTGCAGACTTTCCATTAAAGTGGACAGT
>MDTG01237614.1_pt1 | contig 14269 bp, 15 predicted proteins | sample 811421 | NCBI WGS metagenome assembly MDTG01 (sample SAMN05326645, study PRJNA326480) | marine metagenome | isolation source: seawater | place: Pacific Ocean: South East | collected 2011
TAAAGAAAAATAAATCAGCAGTTTTTTCTTCTGTAGGGTCATATAAAATCGAAGAAAATGATAAATTTAAATTTGTTGAAATATTAAGTGGAGATGAAGAAACCATCGTTGGTTTTCCAATCAGTAGGTTCTTTAAGGAAACAAAAGGTGATTAAAAAGTTATTTGTAATTGGTAATCCGATAAGACATTCCAAATCCCCAACAATTCACAACTACTGGTTAAAAAAATATAACATTAAGGCAACTTATACAAAAGTTGAAGCTAATAGAGATGAGTTATTAAGCTATGTTAACAATGTGAAATATAAAGAAATAAAAGGATTTAATGTAACACTTCCCTTTAAGAAAGATTTTTTAAATTTAGTTGATTATGTTGAGAATGAAGCAAAAAACAGTTTGGCAGTAAATACTATATTTGAAAATAACGGTAAGGTAATAGGAACAAATACGGATGGTTTAGGCTTTGTGACTTCCTTACGAAGGGACCTAAATTTTGAGTTAAAACGTGGTCTAAATATTTTTTGTTATGGAGCAGGTGGAGCTGCCTATGGTATAATATCAGAACTGATAAAATGTCAACCATCATTAATTGAAATTTCAAACAGAACTTTAAGTAAAGCTGAAATTTTGGTAAGCCACTTTTCTAAAAAAGAAAATAATAACGTAATATTTAAAACTTTACCTTGGGGAGAAGAACCGAAAGAATATACAGACATTGTTATAAACACAAGTACATGCGGGATGAATATAAATGATAATTTCCCCTCGAATTTAAAAAAGTTATCAATAAATACTTTAGTATATGACATTATTTATAATCCCAAAGAAACAGTATTGATGAAGATAGCTCGACAAAATGACTTAAGAGCTGTAAATGGAATTTACATGTTAGTAAGGCAAGCAGCAGAATCTTTTAGAAAATGGTTCGGAATAAACTTAAGTGATAAAGACATCAGTGATGTAATAAAGTTACTTGGTCATGATGTATAAGATTGCTATAACGGGAAATATTGCTACGGGCAAAACAACAGTATCAAAAATTTTAATAAATTTGGGTTATAAAGTTTTTGAATCAGATAAAGAAGTAAAAAAAACCTACGAGATGAGGGAAGTTGTCAAACAAATAAAGGAAATTTTTAATAATAAAATTCCAGACCTTGTAAAGCAAAATAAAATTAATACGAACAACTTGGGAAATTATGTTTTTTCTAAAAAAACGGAATTGAAAAAATTAGAAGAAGTAATTTATCCCTACATTAGAAAACATAAAACTCTTTTTGTTAAAAAGTATTCAAAAGAAAAAGTTTTATTTTTTGATGTACCACTTCTTTTCGAAAAAAAATTACAGGAAGAATACGACTTTATATTTTACACGAGAGTTGATTCGGAAACTCAAAAAAGTAGAGTCATGAAAAGGGCAAACATGAATACCAAAAAGTTTGAGAAAATACTAATGAACCAAATTTCGTTGCCTAAAAAGTTTAGGACGAAGGTTACCTTGGATCTAGATACAAGCGAAACAAAAACTCAAATCAAGAAAATAATTACGACTTTCTTAAAAAGAAAAGGTTTATAATGGTAATCAAAAAAAGATGATGACCAGACAACTCACCTGTCAGAATTGATTTTCTGCAAAAATAAAGCCGCTTGATACAATTGTATAACTGGTCTTCTTTAAACTTACTAACTTGCTTATTGAATGAATCAAGATATTTGAAGAAAATTTTTGGTTTGAGTGTTGCAACAGCGTCCCGCAAAGTGTGTCCTTCTCGAATCTTTTGTTTAACTATTAAAATTTTGAAGAGATGGTCTGTCATTAAAGTCATCAGTTTTATATTGTCTTTACCAAAATCAGTAACAGTATTAAATTCCTTTGTAAAAGACCTAATCTCACCTAAACAAACTTTATTAATAAATCTAGTTAAATCCCCGTTAGTAAACTCTGAAAGATAGGCAAAAAAACTATTGTCAAAATTTTTGACTCTATTACTTTTCAAAACGATTAATAGTTTCTCAATTTCTTGTATTATTGATGACCTCTCATCTGGAAGTAAATCTGAGATATTTTGAATATCAATCTCCGTTATATTAATATCCTCTTTTTTAAAACAATTAGATATTAATTGGTTTTTTTCAAAATTCGTTTCTTCATAACATGGAACAACAATACTATCATTTGATTTTTCACAAAACATTCTTAGAGACGATTTAGGCGGAAGTTGTTCAGATTTAATTATAATAAGACAGTTTTCGTTTGCACAATCTAAAAACGAAATAATTTCTTTATTATGTTTTTCACTTGTTAATGAGATGATATAAGCCTTTGGTAAACCGAAAAGGTTAGGTTCAATAGCGCTTCTATAAATTTTCAAAAAATCTCCTTTTTTCAATTCTTCCGTATAGATATGAATTGTTTCATAATCATTGATTTCTCTTTTTTTAGAATTGAGTATGTGATTTGAGGCACTATCTAACTTGCCAAAATTTGGGCCGTAGAAGAGAAAAGAGTTCTTTTTGCAATATTGATTTTCAGAAGCTGCGAGAGAATTAAATTTTATGATCATGGATAGAAGCGTCTTTCAATCGAATCTGCGAGAATTAAATGAGAGAGATCATCTGATAATGATTTAATAAGTTTTTGTGTTGCATCTTCAAGGGAGATTAGGTTTGCGTAATTATTGGTTGTGTAGTTAAAACTAGAATTACCATTTAAGCTTCCCGACAATAACTCCCCTTTACGGTCATAAAATGAATAGTTCATTGATATCTGAAGTAATCTTCCATATGAATTTAAATCTTTATTTACTCCGATGCTTGACACAGACCTATTCATTGAAACTATTAATTTTAAACTCGAGTTTTTGGCACCTTTTTTATTTAATTTTTGATTAAGATATATCTTCATCATTGATAAACTATTTTCGTAATCCTCTTTAGATTTAACGATTATGTTTATTTTATTAGGATGAAAGTCGTTTGTTTGTTTATAAAGTGGCTTAAACGCGCAAGAATAAAAGAAAATACATAGAAAAGAGCTGAGTATAAATTTTTTGATCATGTTACAAAGTTTATAATTTTGTTTGGAATAAAAATAACTTTTTTAATCTGTTCTTTATCAATATCATAATATTTATTATTTTTAATGATTTCTATTAAATCTTCCTTGCCAGTATTTAATGAAACTTTAAATACATTTCTTTTTTTACCATTTACCTGCACCACAATTGAAACCATTTCCTCTTGAATGTGATGTGAGGTTGCAACAGGCCACTCCAGATCTTCAATCATTCCTTTGAAACCAGACAAAGTAACAAGTTCTTGAGAAAAATGTGGAATGATTATATAAATCAATCTCAAATAAATTGACCATGAATAATTCAAAAGTTTTTGATCAGCATCTGATTTTATAAGTAGGTTAGATAATTGTCTAACTTTGGCCACGGCGGTATTGAACCTGTAATTTTCTATATCAAGTGTGAATCCCTCAATTGTTTTATTTGTAAAATCGAATATTTCTTGTCCTTTTTTTCCAAGACTTTTCCTGTCTATGGGATCATTCGAAAAGGAAAAATTCTTATTTAAAATATTAAAAATTTTTTCTAAATATTTGTGAGTAGCCTTAATACCTTCAATTGACCATTCCAGATCCCTTTCTGGAGGCGAGTCAGAAATCATGAAAAGTCTTGCTGTATCAGCACCATATTTTGTTATAATTGAATCTGGATCCACGACATTTTTTTTTGACTTACTCATTTTTTCTGACCTACCTTTAGTAACCTCAATTTGTTCGTTATTAATGATTACCCAATACTTATTATTTTGTAATTTTACTCTTTCTGGCTCAATCCATCGATTATCAGATGTTTTATATGTTTCGTGACAAACCATCCCTTGCGTTATAAGTTTTGAGAAGGGCTCTTTAGGGGTTTTGTAGCCACAATGTTTGAGTGCTCTGGAAAAAAATCTAGAATATAGAAGATGAAGTATTGCATGCTCAACACCCCCAATATAATGATCTACAGGCATCCAATATTTTACTTGTTCTTCACAAAATGGATAATTTTTATCGTCTGGAGAACAAAATCTAAGGTAGTACCAAGAGGAATCAAAGAAAGTGTCAAGTGTATCAGTTTCACGAATAGCTTTCATTCCTGTATCTTTACACTTTGTTGATTTCCAATCTTCCATACTATTAAGTGAATTGTCTGATGAGGAGAAATCAAAATTATTTGGAAGCAAAACTGGCAATTCACTCTCATTAACTGGAAGAACCTTTCCATCTTCCCTGTAGATGATTGGTATTGGACATCCCCAAAATCTTTGACGTGAAATCCCCCAATCTTTAAGCTTATATTTTATGGAAATTTTACCAATGCCTTCGTCATTAATTTTGCTAATCATAACCTCTTTTGCTTTCTCTAATTTCAACCCATTTATAAAATCGGAATGAATTAATTCGTCTGATGAGTTAGATTGACAATAGGGAAGCTCTTTGTTTTTTCCTTTAATAATAGATTTAATTTTAAGATTGTATTTTTTGGCAAAATCATAGTCACGCTGATCGTGAGCAGGACAACCAAATATAGCTCCGTTACCATAATTAATTAAAACATAATCAGAAAAATATATTGGTAATCTAACATTCTTTAAGAATGGATGCTCGACAGACAAACCACTATTAAATCCAAACTTATCACTTTCATTTTTTCTGCTCTCTTGAATTTTAAGACACTTCTCTCTGAAGGATAAAAAATTCTCATCATTAAGGAAAGTTTCTGATAAAGGGTGCTCAACAGAAATAGCTATGAAACTTGCACCAAAAATTGTTTCTGGCCTTGTTGTAAAAACTTTAATGTAATCATCTGATTCAGTAAATTTGAATTGGATTTCAGTTCCCTTAGACATTCCAATCCAGTTTCTTTGCATCAATTTAACTTTATCTGGCCAATTATCTAAGTAGTTTAGGTCCCCAAGAAGTTCATTGGAAAACATAGATATATTCAAATACCACTGTGATAACTTTTTTTTTTCTACTACAGCACCGGATCTCCAACCTTTTCCGTCTATTACTTGCTCGTTAGCTAAAACGGTTTTATCAATAGGATCCCAATTTACGAAGCTGTCCTTTTTGTATATTAAATTATTCTTATAGAAATCAATAAAAAGTTTTTGCTGGTGCTTATAGTAACTTTTATCGCATGTTGAAATTTCTCTGTCCCAATCAATGGATAGGCCAATTTTTTTTAACTGATCTTTCATAGTTTCAATATTCTTTTCAGTCCATTCTTTTGGGTTTATTTTATTTTCAATAGCTGCATTCTCAGCAGGCATTCCAAAACTATCCCATCCCATTGGGTGAAGAACATTGAAATTTCTTAATCTATAAAATCTTGCAGTCACATCGCCAATAGTATAGTTACGTAAATGTCCCATATGAATTTTTCCTGAAGGATAAGGAAACATCTCAAGTATATAAATTTTTTTCTTATTTTTGTTTTCGTTTGCTTTATAGGTTTTATTTTGACTCCAAATTTTTTGCCATTTTTCTTCTATTCTTAAATAATTATAATTACTCATTGCAATTCCTAAAATTACTTATACCACCAAAACCATGAAGATTATTATTCTTTATAAATGAGAAGTTCTTTTCGTTTACACCACCTAGTGCAAAAACAACTCCTTTCTTAAAAAAAAAACAAAGAGATACAAAGGAATAATGAGTAAGAGGTTTTTTGTCAGGGAAAGAATAGGTTTGAAAAACTGGTGATACAAAAATGATATCAATAATTTTTTTTGCTATATAGGCTTCTTTGATATTATGAACCTTTGAAGCAATAACAAATTTATTTTTTAATCGACGAATGTTTAAGTTATTTTTTTCTTTGTCAGAGTTAAGGTCTAAAAAAACTCCAAAAGCTTTGAAATTGCTTGTGTAAATCAAAGAATACGGAACAATAAATTTTATACCTTTTTTTTTGCACCATGATATATATGGTTTGATCGAATTGTAAAAATTATAATCGCTATTTTTATCACAAAAAAAAACTACGCCTACTTTATTTGAAATCTTGTAAAAGAAATTAGTGTTAGAAATTTTTTTTGGATTAAAAAACAACCATTGCTTGGGAAGGCAAGAAATATTAAATTTATTCTTAAAATGCATAATTATGAATAAGATAGTAACAAATTATAAAAAGATTTTAAGCGAAATTGATCATTACAGAAATAAATTTAGTCTTCCTTTAAATCAACCAAAATTAATAGCTGTTTCAAAGACGTTTCCAAAAGAAAAAATTCAGATTCTTATTGACGAAGGTCATTTAATATTCGGAGAGAACAAAGTTCAAGAAGCCAGTTTAAAATGGAAGCAACTTAGAAGTCAGAATCAGAAAAAATTAATAGAGCTTCATCTGATTGGACCATTACAGTCAAATAAAGTGAATCTAGCATTAGAGACATTTGATGTTATTCAAACACTGGATAGGGAAAAAATCGCTATTAAAATAAAAAAATATTTTGATGAAAAAGGCAATATATTCAAAAGAAGTTTCTTCGTTCAAGTTAATGTTGGGGCAGAGGATCAAAAGAGTGGAATTGAAACAAATAAAACTGAACAATTTGTGGAATGGTGTGTTAATGATCTAAATTTAAATGTAAATGGATTAATGTGTATTCCACCCTACGGCGAAGATTCACAACCGTATTTTAGAAAAGTCAAAAATTTATGTGAGCAATTAAATCTTCCCCATGCAAGCATGGGGATGTCAAATGATTTTGTAGATGCAATTAAAAATAAGGCTACACACATTAGGGTTGGGACAGGAATTTTTGGATCCAGAACCTAGAAAATTATTAGATTAGAATCGGGTCGTATAGATTTTAATAGTTCAAATAAATATATCTTATTTAACGCCAAACAGCCCTCAGTAAACTTTGTTTTGTCATCACAGCAATGGATAAAAATAGCACTTCCTCTAAATTTTTCGATTGGATTAATATTATAACTTATTGTTATAAAAATATCGTACAAAGAATCTGCTCTATAGAGTTTTTCGCACTCAAAGTCTTTTAACTTTTCTGTGTACGAATTATAAAATGAAGAACGTGAGTCGACACACCAAAGTGAATCCTTTTTAATTTGTGTTTTGGGTAAGCTGGTTTTGATGTTTCCAACTCTATCATGCCTGTAATATACATTTAATAATTTAAAAATTCCTCGAGGCGTAATCTTATCACCTTCTTTTTTTTTAACACCAATACCATTTTCACCAACAAAGCATTCAATTTTTTTTTTTTGAAAAAAAAGATATGCTAAATGTTTACTTTTTGTTTTAAAAAGATATAGATTTGACACTAAAAACAATATGACAAAAAATTCGCCGATAACAACCTTATTTAAAAGAAATATTTTTTCAATAGAAATGAATACATTATTAGTCGGTGAAGGTTTTAATTTAATCAAATTGAATGACATTTTATCCCTAAAAAATCAGAAAGGAAAAGGTGGAATTCTTGTTGTGGGGATTGATTCTCACAATATGTTAGAAGAGTTTGTAGATATTTTTAAAAATACTGAAAATTCATGGAGTGTGTTGTGCATATTAGAGAAAAAAATTAATCCTATATTTAATCGTTTTGATTTCAAAGTTTTAATGCAACCGATAATATTCAACGATCTTTTAGATATTGTGTTTAATATGCAAAAAAAAATAGATGATGAAAAAGAATATTCTAAACTTGGGAACTTAAAATATTTTACTAAAACCTCAAAACTTTTTAATCATAATAAAAAAGAAATTAAACTTACAGACTTGGAGAACAAACTTGTAATACATTTTTTAAAAAATACAAACGGCTCAACAAAAGAAGAAATTCTTAAAAAAGTTTGGAAGCATAATGTGAGCCTTGACACTCACACACTTGAGTCATTGATTTATAGATTAAGAAGAAAGATTGAAACCGATCCTAACAAACCTCAGATATTGGTCCAATTGAATAAAAAATATTTTATAAAAAAAGTTAATTAGTAAATTTTGAATGGTATTTTCCTTGGATCTGCTAACTTGATATCAAACAGACGGTTTGGAAGCTTCTGGTTTAAAAAAATATTGTTAAAAAAAACCTCAGTTTTTGAATCGTCTTTATTTAATAATGTCCATTTTTTCATAATAAGTGGTCTAAGCTCAAATAAAATTTCCACAGTACCTTTATCCTTAACTTTTGAATCGCGTAAACTTACTGAAAGCATATTTTCGTTTTCTTTGATTTGAAGTATCTGGATTCCTTTCAAGCTTAATTTTTTGAACAGCAATGCACCCGCAGGAATTTCATTGAACTTGTGGAAACTTATGCTTTTCATTTTTTTGTTTATAACTGCAAGTCTGTTTGCATCGCAAATTAATAACAAGGGTATTTGATCATACTCAATTCTAAACTTACCAGGTCTTGATAAAAATAAAGCACCGGATAAAATATCACCATTATTATTAATTTGTACGAACTCAGTTTTTAGTGAGTTAAAACTCTCTAGATAAGTTAATACTTTTTCTTTATTTGTATTACTAAAACTATCGCTATATGTAAGTATATATAGTAATATAAAATAAACATATTTAATGAACATGAAAGTATCATATACGAACATGATTAATCTGTATAACTTAAGATTAAGTTTTTTTCTTACTATCATTCTTTTTGTTAGTGGATGCCAACTTGATCAATCAGTTAGTTTAATTAAAGAGAAACTCTTCTCAGATAATGATGAAAGCTACACTGAAGAAAATGAGAAAGTGGACGAAGAGAATAAAAAAGAATTACTTCTTGAGCAAACAGAAAGTAGAAGAAGTATCGCGAAAGAAACAAAAGATAAAGGCAATGTAGAAAATATTCCACTAGAAACAAAGCCTGAGACTAAGAAAAAAAGAAAGCAAATAAATTCATTATCCTTCAAAGAGATGGGAAAGGCTAGGGACAATGAAAGCAAAATTGTATCATTTTTTAGTAAAATCTTTAACGCAGATGATAACAAAGACACCAGTAAAGTAAATGCTTTGGGAGATAAAAATATTTATGAAAAAAAAGAATTAGACCTCCAAAAGGACGAAATACTTGGGGAACGAACAGTAAATGATGACTCAAAAAAAGTAATTAATCTTAAGAAACCAATTGTAAAACAAGATCAAATAATTCAGAAAAAGGATCTTCAAATTAGTGATAAAACGGAGACTAATTTTTTAATGGAAGAACAAAAAAATACAAATGGAGAAGAATTATCCAATAACCTCCGAAATAAGGAAAATAAATTCGATGAAAAAACTTCAACTGATACGAAAAGTGACTTAGCTTTTTTCCAACTAAAACCACCTAAAGTAAAAAAAAAAAAAATTAAAGAAACAGATAAGGTAGTTGGTTTACTTCTTCCTTTAACTGGAAATAAGAGCTCGGCAGGAAAAATCGTCATAAATTCATTGCGGTACAGCATGCTCTTGAAGCCAAATCAACTAAATTTTAAAATCTTCGATACAAAAGGAAGTCCTGAAGGAGCAGTAACTGCATCCAAAGAAGGAGTTGAAACAGGGGTGAAAACTTTTATAGGACCAATTTTTTCTGATGAAACTAAAGAAGTAAAAGATTATTTTAGAAACAAAAAAGACCTTACTTTTTTCAGCCTGTCACCAGATTTATCAAATGTATCTGAAAACGTTATCGTTTCAGGCCAAAATCCTGAAGATCAAATGTCTTGTATAATCCAGCATGTAACAACAACTGATCCCAAAAAAATCCTTTTGATTCATCATTCTGATAGATATGGTTTCGTAATCAAAAAAAGTTTTCAAAAATTTCTTGAAAGTTTTGGACTGGCTAATTCAATAAGTGCTGAGTATTTTGAAGTTGGTAGTAATACGGTACTAAATGAGGGAATAAAAAAACTAAGTGAATTTGACTTTAGGAAGAAACAACTTAAGAAAGAAATTAAAAATTTAAAACAAAACAAAATTTTAGACCAAGAATCTAAGAATAGACAACTTAAAAGTTTGGAAAGAAAACTTACACTCGATTCGCCGTTTAATCATATAATTGTAGCTTCAGAAGGTGAGAGATTACTGGAAATTCTTTCTCATCTTGCTTTCTACGATATAAATTCAGAAAATACAAATATTTATGGAACAAGTTTATGGGAAGACACGGACAAGAATGATAATGTTTTTAAAAATACCTACTTTGTAACAAGTTTGAGAGAAAGAAATGAAGAGTTTTATAGAAGCTTTAAAAGCGTTTTTTCCAAAGACCCTATGTCCTTTAATTACCACATTCATGATCTAATATCATTTGTTCAAAATTTCAAATTGTTGGATGAGGAAGAGAAATTCAGAGAAACTTTTTATGGAGAATTTAGTACCACAAAGATTAATTCTGGTCTTTTAAAGCGAAAAATCTTTTTGAAGAAAGTAGTGAAAAATGAATTAACTGAAGAAGTATTTAGCTGTAATTTAGATGCTCTTTAATCAGTTTTTTTAGTGCAATGCTTCTATGATCAATCATAATTTTTTTTCGGTGCTCCATTTCAGCGAAAGTTTGATCAAAGCCGTTGGGCACAAAAAAAGGGTCATAACCAAAACCGTTATTACCCTTGGGTGGCCAAACTAACCGTCCGTGTATCTCTCCAGCATAACTGTAAAAATGATTATATAATTTTAAAGTTAAAGAGCATACAAATCTGGCGGACAAGCTTTTTGAATTTTGTTTTATTGCTTCTTTATATAATCTTTCCATCGCCTTGTACCACCCTCCACACTTTTTTGCATATCTTGCAGATAAAATTCCAGGATTATCATCAAGATTAGATACACATAATCCAGAATCATCCGCTATTGTAATAAAATCATCAGGAATATTTTGTGCTTTAATTTTAGAATTCTCTTTGAAGGAAGCTCCAGTTTCTTCGACATCACTTATGCCCAATTCGGTAGGAGTAATTATATTTAGTTCAAAAGCCGAGAGTAATGCTTGAAACTCACGAATTTTACCCTGGTTATGACTAGCAATTACAATTGTATCTTTTTTATTAATTTTATTTTGAGTCGATTGCATTTTTTTGAATTTCAAAAATTTTTTTAACAACTTCATTACTTTGTTCAATCATTTCTTGAGTTAATTCAACTGAAAAAGTATTTTCCTCACCTGATATTTGTATTTCGGAAAACCCCGAGTTCTGAGTAATTACAAAATTTGCATCTACGTCTGCTCTCGAATCTTCTTCGTAGTCCAGATCAACCAATACTTTTTTATTGATAACTCCACAAGAAATTGCTGCCACATAATCTAAGATTGGGCTATTTTTTATATTTCCCTTTTCCAACAATTTATTAACGGCAAGGTGTAAAGCAACAAACCCTCCAGTTATACTTGCAGTCCTTGTCCCACCGTCTGCTTGTAAGACATCGCAATCGATTATAATTTGGTAACCATCAAGAATTTTAAGGTTTAAAACTGATCTGAGCGACCTTCCAATTAATCTTTGTATCTCCACAGTTCTTCCTGTTTGCTTGCCGATTTTTGATTCTCTTTTGTTCCGAGAATTTGTAGAACCTGGAAGCATACTGTACTCTGCAGTGACCCAGCCTGTTTTCTTAATTTTGAGCCATTTTGGAATATCTTCATCTATGGATGCAGTGCATATAACTTTGGTATTGCCGTAATTAACCAAACAAGAGCCATCAGCATTTTTGCTGAAATTTATATCCAAATAAATTTCTCTGGTTTCGTAATTTTTCCTGTTTTTTTTTCTCACTTCGAAATATAACTTATGTTAAAGTATGTATTATTAATTACTATGGAAAAAAAAAACAATCCCAAAATTGAAAAACCAAAATATGCAGAGAGTTCCAAATCCTCTCTTTTTGATTTAGATCAACGATCAAAACAAATATTTAGGTTAATTGTTAATGACTTTTTAAAAGATGGAAAACCTGTGGGTTCTAGAAAACTCTCTATAAAGATGGGTGAAAAACTTTCTGCAGCCTCGGTTAGAAACGTTATGTCCGATTTGCAAGATGCAGGCCTTTTACATTCTAATCACACTTCTGCTGGAAGAATACCAACAGATCTTGGCTTAAGATTCTTTGTTGATGGCTTATTGCAAGTTGGAAGGTTAACTAATAATCAATGCTCTGAAATTAAAAAAGTTATAAATGGTCAATCTCAGAATGTTGAGGAAATGTTTAGCGAAGCAGGATCTCTATTATCTGGTCTTTTAGATTGTGCTGGAATCGTATTAGCACCAAAATTGGAGGGGTTTATTAAACACATAGAGTTTGTTCCGGTCAGTAACGTAAAAGCTCTAGTGATACTTGTAACTGAATCCGGTATTATAGAAAATAGAATAATAGAGGTTCCAAAAGGTCTTCCTGCTTCCTTATTAATTGAAACCACCAATTATTTGAATTCAATTATAAGAGGTAGAACACTTCAAGAGAGTAAGAAAATTATTAGTAGTCAAATTAAAGATGATAAAAAGTATATTGATAAGGTTACGAAGGGTCTTATTGAGGAAGGCTTTGCTTGTTGGGATGATGCAAGTAAAAAAAATAAACTTATAGTAACAGGAACTTCAAAACTCTTAGATGATATTAAAGCAATGGAGCAGTTAGAGGATGTTAGGTTATTAATTGAAAAACTTGAAAATAAAAAAAATCTGATGGGTGTTATTGATGAAACTTTACAAGCAGAAGGCCTTCAAATTTTTATAGGTTCAGAGAATAATTTATTTGGATTAACAGGATGTTCTACGATCATTAGCCCATTTAAGAATAAAAATAAAGAGATAATCGGAGCAATAGGAGTTATTGGCCCGATGAGAATAAATTATGCTAAAATAATACCAGTCGTCGATTATACAGCCAAATTAATTGGTGAACAATTTGAAGTAAAATAATTTAAAAGGAGGGAAAATGGTCAAAGTTGGAGATAAAGGTGAATTAGAAAAAAAACAACAAGGTGAAATAAACAAAAACGAAAAAAAAAAAAATATAAAAAATACTCCTAGTGAATCAACGATTATTCATGAAAAGGAAAAAATAATTTTAGATTTAAAAGTAAAGCTGAAACAATCTGAGGACAGGGTTTTAAGAGAGTTAGCTGAAAATGAAAATATTAGAAAAAGATATGAAAAACAAACAGCAGATAATTTAAAATATGCTGTAAAAAATTTCTCATATGACCTGCTGAATGTGACTGATAATTTTCAAAGAGCGCTGGGCTCAATACCGCAAAATCTGATCGATGAGGACTCCAATCTAAAAAGTTTATTCGTTGGACTTCAAGCGGTAGAAAAAGAAATTTACGAAATTTTTGAAAGGAACGGGGTAACAAGATTTGATTCAGTAAAATGTAAATTTGATCCGGAAAAACACCAAGCAGTTTCAAAAAAAGAAAGTGAAATTCCAGAAGGTTATATAGCAGAGGAACTTCAAAAAGGATTTATGATTGGTGATAGACTTTTACGCCCAGCAATGGTGATCGTTTCTTCAGGAAAAAAAGAAAAAAATTAATATTATTTGACATTAGAATCATATTTTCTGAGCGTAATATTTATTCTGGAATCAGAGGGAAAGCAATTAAATTTAGAAAGATTAAGAATGTTATTTTCAGTCTTTAAGATTCTTGAGATACCATGATAATCCAAGCGTGATGGCCCATGCATTAAAACAATTGTTCCAGATTCAAGGTTTATTTTATTTAATTTTTTTTTGGTTCTTCCATATTTAAAAATTGCTGTACTTCCAATTGATAAGGATAAAACCGGAACACTAAAGTCATTTTCATCTTTGTCTTGATGTAACCCAAGATTGGAATGAGGAAATTCGTATAAATTAAAAAGACATGAATTAGGAATGCCGTGTCCTCCACAATATTTCTTCCAAATATCAATTAATTTACCAGGAATTTCTGGCCAATCTAAGTTTGTCATAGGATGTTTTTTTATGTAACGGTAACCATTTTTATCAGAATTCCATCCCCATAAACCAGCATTAGTGATTTTAATCTTAAACGGTTTATTAAATTTGGGAGTTCTAGGATTATAAAAAGGGAATTTATCTATTAACTTAGATATTGTTAAAACAATGTCTAATTGATCATTGTGTTTCACTGCGTTCTGAAAAAATTTCATTTTTTCCTTGATTTTAGACCATATTTTATAATATAAAAAAAATGCTTTATAAACAATTTTTAAGTGATGCCTCTTTGGGTTGCTTAAAAATTCTGTCCA
>MDTG01338507.1_pt1 | contig 14269 bp, 13 predicted proteins | sample 811421 | NCBI WGS metagenome assembly MDTG01 (sample SAMN05326645, study PRJNA326480) | marine metagenome | isolation source: seawater | place: Pacific Ocean: South East | collected 2011
CGCTAATTTTTGCGGCATTTGCTTTGTGAATGATGGTTTTACCCACTGCATAAATACCAATGCCATACACCACCGCATCCGCAAGCATATCCAATGAATCAGCAATAAGCGCTGTTGAGTCAGCCAATAACCCTACACTCATTTCAACAACGAACATCACGGCATTAATGCCTAATAACCAATACAACACCCTTTTTTGTTCTTGGTCTTTGATTTCAATGTCGCACCCACAGCCGCTCATAAAAACACTCGCTTTACTGACTTATGACACAAGTGTAAACTCTATACTTGGTATAGAGTCAAGCGCATCAGGTAAAGTAAAATGAAAATAGGACAGTTAGCAGATAAAACAGGCCTAAGTATTCAAACTATTCGCTTTTATGAACGAAAGGCGTTGTTAGCAGCACCACAGCGCACGCAATCGAATTATCGACTTTACTCGGACGAAGCGCTAAAGCAGTTGCTGTTTATTAAGCAATGCCGAGCGCTGGATATGACGATTGAAGAAATTAATTTGGTTCTAAAAACACGAGCTAACCCAGAGAGCAGTTGCGAGAGTGTCAATGCGACAATTGATAAGCATATTGAGGATATCGAAAGTCGCATCATTGAGTTGAATGCATTACAAAAGACACTTCTTTCATTTCGTTCAGCTTGTGAGGATGATAAAAAAGTAAAAGACTGCGGCGTCTTACAGCAGTTGGATAATATCGTTACTTCTAGAACGTCATCCAATTAAATAATAATAAAAATTGATACTGTTTACTTAGTTTATAAGCGACAGAGCCTGTTGCTTATTTTTTGTCTATTTATGCACGCCGCCACTTTTCGCTTCAATATCATCGCCTGCAATCTGGTTAGTGATGGCTTCAGCATCGGTTTTGGGTGCAAATATATAAATTTTTGAAAGAGTTGGTCTTGGTTTAACAGCAAGAGAGTGTTGAGTATTGCGATGTCGCCATTTTTTTTAATGCGTCACCAAAGTATGTATCGTCTGCTACCTGTTTAGCGGTTATTCCTTTGTGAAGGGTAACTCGCAATCACCGCAAATAACATTTAGCGACGCTTTGCCATAAATTTTAGTGCTGCACCCAGGGCACGTATACTTTGACCGTGTTTGGCGTTTTGCTACTTCTGGGATTAAAAAAGTATCCGGCATTGACGTAAGGCCCTCGCGCTTAGATGCAAATGATGCGAACTGCGCTTCATCCCGCAGCGAAATGACGTTTGCATTTATGAGATCACTTGCATGAGCGCAGTGTTCAACTTGCGAATTTGGTTTAAATACTGGATTATCAACAATTATCGGCTCATGAAGTTTAGGTAGGGCTAAGCGGTCAACCCAGCGTAAATTGAATGTTTTGTCATCTAGAAGCTCGTTAGCCGCTTGCATAAACGCGCCCTGCTTCATAATAAAGTCGCTCATATTGCGTCCGACAATCGCCCCACCCGGCTCCCCAGTATCTGAGGGCATCAAGCCTATGTCCATCATCTTCTGCGCCCACTCTTTATTATGGTAATGACCCTCGCTGGGCAGACCAAAATGAAATTGCCATGCATGCACCATCTCATGAACCAAGGTCTGAAAAACTTCTATTATTCTCGACGAAGCAAAATAGGAAGGATTGATACTTAACTCACTGCAGAGCTCACCTTGCGCATTCCCCCCCGTTTTGCTGCGAAGAACCCCATCACATTCTTCTTACGCTGGACAGTAAAAATGACAGGCGGCAATTCGTTATTAAATAATGCGCGATTAAAGTGGTCAAATGCCTTTATCAGAGGCGCGTAGAGTTCGTTAGTGGGCGACATTTTTGCTGATGAACATCCGTGAATTATTGACACATTATCTTTTGTACACTACACGAAAATGACACGCTTAGTAAGACCATACAGTTATATATATTGCTTTTTTAATTACCATTTCTTTATATTTCAACAGTGCACACTGCACGTTTTTAAAGATAACGTAATTGATAGGTTGATTTTAATAACTAAAAGGAATGATAAAATGGCGAAAATGAAAGTACTTTCTTCAGCGAGAAAGCGAGCGTTCGATAGCGTACCAAAACTAACGAAAGAAGCAACTATTGGCTATTTCACTTTAGATGTCGAAACTAAAAAGATATTGAACAAAATGCAATCTGACGTTGCCAAGGTTGGTTACTTAGTGTCAAAGGCCTACTTTCAAGCAAAGGGACGGTTTTTTGAAACAAGTCGCTATATTGACGCCGATATAAAAAGGGCAACAAAAGTACTATCACTTAAAAGCACTATTGATTTATCGACGTATTCGCCAGAAATTGCCTCTCGGCAAAAGAAACAAATACTTGCGCAATACAACTGGCAAGCGATGACATCTAACACGAATGCACTATTAGCAACACATGCAGACAGCTTAGTATCCATCCGCATGAACAAAGAAGATATGTTGTTTGCACTTGTCTCTTATTGTTGGATGCGTCGCGTCGAAATCCCCTCATATAATCAGTTTGTTGACATTATCTCGACTGCTTTTCATTCTTATGAAACACGGATGCTTGATTTGGTTGAAAAGTCATTATCACTCAAAAAGAAAAAGTCGCTGTTGCAGTTTTTTTCTGCTCAATCGCATCTATATAGCATCAGAGATCTAAAAAGAATCGATCAAGGCCTTGGCCAGAGGATCCTCAATCAAAATGCGGCAATACTACAGGTGTTTGGCGAGCACTTTTTTGAACTATCACCTGTTTACAAAAAAATGGGGCTCACAGACGAAGCGATTAAGCATTTTTCAGATGCGATCTACTTAGGGAACAACGATGAAATTAGGCGATTGAAAAATGACAACAAACAGTCGCTTTACTATTTGTCTTTTATTTATGATCAGTTTTATAAGCGCCATGATTTTTCTGCTGATGCTATTTTAAAAGTAGTTAAACAATTTACAAACAAAGCAAAAGGTAATGAGCGGACCAAACGCGACGAGCAACGAGTCAGTACACTTGAGGCTAATAAATCGGTACTAAATAGTGCAAAAGATGCCAAGAGAGTGTTAGAGCTAGTATATTCCATCACCCAAGATGCGGATTTGTCTTTTGAAGAACGAAACGAGCGCGCACACCAGCTAATAAGTGCTTTTTTTAATGCCGAAAACCCTGATTTTGAAAAGCATATTGAACGTGTTGGAAACAGTATTACTAAACTAGCTACCCATGCTGATTATTATCGCTCGCTGTTTGAAAACAGCATTAAACTCCAGCGCACATTAGGTCCGCTTATTAAGTCTATGAGCTTTGACAAGCAAAGCAAAGATCAAGGACTGTTAGATGCCATAACCTTCTACTTATCCCAGCCAAAAAGTATTGATGAAGACTCACCTACTGCGTTCTTAAGTAAAATCGAATTGGCTCACCTAAATGAAGAAGACGATATCAATCCAATAAACAAATATCGGGCGTTCCTATTCATGAGCGTGGCGAAGGGACTAAAGAACAAGTCATTAACGTTAACTTATTCCTATCGTTACAGACAAACGCCAAGTTATATGATTGGTATCGAAGAGTGGAGTCATCATCGAAAAAGGCTGTTGGCAGCAGCATCGCTTGAAAAGTTTTCAGATGGAAAAGCGTTACTTGCCGACATTGGTCAGAGCGTAACGAGAAAATTTGAGGACGTCATTAAGCGGATTAACAACAATGAAAACTCACATTTTTCGACAAAAGAAGATGGTACTTGGCGGATTAAATATCCAGACCCCGAATTTTCAATCGCGAAATACATACCCACGCTGTTGGGAGCTTCCCGCTCAATTACGCTTCAAGATGTCATGTTCGAAATAAACCGGCATACTGATTTTTCAGGCTGTTTTCGTAATCGTCTTCCACGTGCTGGTAAATCTGAAGTAGACGTGCGCTTACTGTTTGCCACAATATTAAGTTTAGGGACAAACCTGGGTCATACAGAGCTTGCTAGGGCAAGTAAGTTATTTTCAGAAAAAGCGTTAAAAGATACTGAAAATTCATGGATATCTGCTCAAAATTTCCAACGAGCAAATGATCTTTTAGTCAAAACGATCCAATCGCTCTCCTTACCCACCATATATAATGAAAATGATGGGAGACTACATTCAAGTAGCGATGGTAAGAAAGTTGTGGTTAACGTGAACTCTTTGCTTGCAAATTATTCATACAAATATTACGGCAAAGAACAAGGGATAAGCGTTAATAGTTTTCTTGACGAAAAGCAGTCATTTTTTCATGTCAATGTATTAACGTCATCAGATCGCGAGGCGCCTTATGTCCTTGAAGGGTTAGTTTCATCAAAACCTGCATTAATGCAAGACGATACAGAGGAGCACTTTCATAGCACCGACACGCATGGTTATACTGAAGCTGTTTTTGCGGGCTTGCATTTCATGGACGTGTCTTTTGCACCACGCATTAAAAATGTTCATCATCAGACTCTTTATGCTTATGAGTCTAAAACAACCAGCAAATACTCTGATTCGCCATTAGCGCCAAAGACGCAAATCAATAAGAAACTTATATTGGAAAATTGGGATGATATATTAAGGCTTATGGCGTCTATGAAATTGAAGCGCTGCAGTGCTTCACAAATGTTAAAAATGTTATCCAGTAGTGAGCGAGACAACACACTATATAAAGCCTTTAAAGAATTCGGACGCTTGCTAAAGACCCACTTCATTTTAAACTATGTAGACGATGAAGCGCTCAGGCAAAATATTCAGAAGCAGCTTAACAGAGTCGAGTTAGGTCAAAAACTTGCAGACAAAGTACTGTTTGGAAGAAACGGTAAGTTACAAGTCGGTCTGCAGGACGAGATTCAATTGGTCATGGCCAGTAATACCTTGTTACGCAATATGATTATTCTATGGAACTACTTATTTTTGTCTGACTATTGTTTGTCTCTTGATTCACATGACGAACGTATGAATGTCATTGAATCAATATTGACTGGCTCTGTTATCGCTTGGGCGCACGTTAACTTTATGGGTATATATGAATTTAACCCAGTTGTGCGAAGCCAATTTGGATCTACATTAAAGCAAATGAGAGACGTATCAATTTAATTTTTGTAATATTAAGCCATTTTAATCAATGGCTTATATTATAATATCGTAAATTAGTGACCTAAACGGTAGTTCAGCCTAATAAGGGTATTGCCTTATAGATTTCACACAGCGCACGCTTTCATCTGAACATAAATTGAGCTTAAATCGCGAAATTCTATTGCTCCTGTTTAAAAAGGCAGCCGGAAGACAACTAAACTAAGCGGGAATTACCACAAGACTGTATGTAAATACAGCCTTGTGGTAAAGTGGCACCTAATAGGAAATACTACTGAACTAATAGGAAATACTACTGAACTAATAGGAAATACTACTGAACTATCAGGCAAGGTATCCCGATTACGCGTTCTGTAAGCCTATATTTATTGAATAAACGTATGGTTAGACCTGCGCTAATACAAGGATTACCTTGTTACTTCACGCATGATAATTACAGTTATCATGCGTGAATAACTATTTAAATCAATACGTTACAAAATTATTTATAATAGATACAATCTTATTGAACGCGCTACATGCAGGCCAATTCATGTCATCTAAGCAAAAGATAACACATTTACACCCCCATAAAGTGAAGCGGCAAGCGACAAGTGATTCATTGGAATATAGCAATAATAGCAGCCACGCTTCCGGTTATTACGATTCTGGTAGTGGCTCCACTAAAGGAGGTGTCAATTCGCAACTCGTTTCGCCTTCACGTTCTTCATCTACGCATGATGTTGAAAGTTACTACCGAGAAATTTTTACTAAGTTACCGTACAACACGCAACGTGCGTATATTAGTGACTACAACGAATTCGCAATTTTTTGTAAGCAGGCTAATCTGCAAGGCTTCACCGACGATTTTAGCCACAATGAATTATGTATAAAGCAATATGTAGAAGAATTGTGTCGTTCTCCCCTCGCCTACAGAACGATTAAACGTCGTCTGTCTGCGCTCAGTAAATTTTTAGGTGTTGCTAAATTGCCTAACCCCATCATCCGTTCTGCCTATTTAAGAGATTTTATAAGACTGTCTCTTATTGAAAATAGAAAGTATCGTTTGACACACAAACAGGCTGTTCCGCTTACCATTGAAATGGTTGAACAAATAAATAACGCTATTATTCCCGACTCTTTGTTAGAACTAAGAGATATTGCCATTATTAACCTTATGTTCGATGCCTTACTGCGTGCAGACGAATTAGTAAGAGTCTGTGTAGAAGATATTTCTGCCAGGAATAATACACTGCTTGTGGTTTCTTCTAAGAGTGATCAATCTGGACAAGGTCAATATAGGTATGTTTCCTCCAGTACGGTTTCTATGATCCAAGAGTATATAAATGAAGCAAATACTTGCCCTAAAACCAAACAAACCCGACATGTTTCAGATTTACGTGGGCTACACAAAGGCATACTTTTTCGACGATTGACGAATCATAAAACGGCACTATTGCCCTTTGACGAACAAATACCAAGTCATAATGCAAACGTTCTTAATTACTCAAGTGTCTATCGTATTTGGCGACGCATTGCCCATCGTGCTGGAATTTCCGAAAATATTACGCCACACAGTGGTCGCGTTGGCGGCGCAGTATCGCTTGCAGAAGATGGCGCATCTTTACCCGAACTGCAGCTTGCCGGGGGCTGGCAATCTCCAGAAATGCCGGGGCATTATACTAAACAAGCGAATGTAAAACGGGGCGGCATGGCGAAATTGTCCGCCAAACGCAATCGATAACCCACTGAAAACAATAAAGTATTTTTCGTTAAATGGTTACGCGTAACATTGGTCAATACCAACAGCACCCTACTCTGCAACGCTTTGTTATCTTTACCAATCTAAATACGTATTCCCTGCGTAACAACTGCATACATTATCGAATCTAGTTTGCGTACGGTGTAGGTATTCAATCACCTCAAGTACGACATGTTTTTGCTTTACGTAAAGGAGTTATATATGAGTAGCGGAATCGATACAAAGCACGGCAAACTACTGGCAGAGTTAGTCGTTCCCTCTTCGTCTTGGCATGTTCAACCAGAGAAACAAGACCCCTTTAAATCGAAAGAAGCAGCGGTTGAGTATCTGAACTCTCATAATGAGCCCTTATATCTTCATGTACCACTGGCACAGTCTGATGATTTCGTACGCATTTGCGTTACCTCACGAGATGACGATGTAGTATTTACGATTAAAGACATCAGTAAGGGTGGCGAAACTTCAATTCACTATTCGCACATAAAGAATTTAGACAGCACTATTCGAACGTTAGTTAATGAGTCGTGTGACAAAAAAATAAAGTCGCTTTAGTAACCCCACGTATTATTACTTGGTTACCATAAAATTGATAACCAAGTAATAATAGCAAGCAAGAGGCTAACGAAGACAGCGGCCGAGCCAATATCTTTTGCTCGTCCAATGAGTTCGTGGAAGTCGGTTGTTATATGATCGCAGAGCTTTTCAATCGCGGTATTGAGAAGCTCTGTGATTAAGACAATAAACAACGACACGATAAGCAGTAATTTTTCTACCGTTGAAATGTTCAAGAGCAAAGCCGTGGGGACTAATAAGCTCATCGCCATTAATTCCTGCCTTATCGCCGCCTCACTTTTAAATGCGGCACGCAGCCCTTTGATTGAATAATGGGTTGCAAAAAGAAGCCTAGAGAACCCTGTCCGTTTGATCATTTTTAGTATTATTCATTCCCACAAAAATCATCACGCTAGCGAAGCTTCATGACAGTCGAATGACATCGCTATACTTTCACCGCCAACACATCTGTTTTTACACCGTGAAGCACAGCATTTGCGGTTGAACCGAGTAAAAGCCGCAAACCACTTTGACCATGGGTGCCTACAACAATGAGATCGGCGTTAATTTTTTCAGCCATATGGTGAATCTCATCAGCGGGCGAACCTATTTCAACATTGACATGGCTATAGGGAATATCATGCTTTGCTGCCACATCTTTTAGCTGCCTTAAGGCTTGCTCTCTTACCTCTTGTGAAAAATCTTTTTCTAAAAAGAAACCGTAGGGCTCCATATTAGTTTGGGGGTATGCGACATATAGCAAGTGGAGCTTATGGCTATTACCAGCGATGGAAATCGCTCTTTCTACTACCACGTTGTAATCAGAATACACATCTATAGGTACTAAAATCGTATTGTAGCTTTGCATAGCTTTTCTCCCGTTGTGATAAAAAGTTAACGCCAAATAATCGCTTTGCTTTTGCGTAAACTTGATAACAAAAGATTATCTTGTGTTTATTGTTAATACTTTGTGCTAGGTCAATATAAGTTCCAACAGCTACTTCATACTAAATTTATCAACTGAGCTTTGAGATATCATTTAATAGTAAAGTAATAGAAGGAATAAGTGATGAAGACCGCAATCATACTGCTAGCTACGCTTCTGCTTTTTGCCTGTGAGCAAGGCGCAAAATCACCCAGAGGGTTTAGTTTACCCGAAGGCAACGCGGAACAAGGTTATCTGGTTTTTAAAAAATATCAGTGCCAAGATTGCCATAGAATTGCTGGCGAAGGCGAAGATGACAGCGCCCAATACTTGTTGGTTAAACCTATACCGCTAGGCGGAAGTAGTGGCAGAATTAAGACTTATGCAGAACTTGTGACAAGCATCATCAATCCTTCACACAAATTGACACCCCGACAGCCTGCAAGCTTTACAAGTGAAGATGGTGTTTCCTTGATGCGCGTTGTTAATGACGAACTCACCGTTTCCGAGCTCATAGATTTGGTGGCATACCTTCAACCAAAATATAAAGTCTCACCTTATAGAACCAGTGACTATCGTCTTTATCAATTACGTATTCCAGAAAAGAAAGTGGAATAGCAAAAAAGCACGTACACGCCTGGTCTTAGAGATATTGGCCAGGAGTGTAAATGCCTTTTCATGAAATCACCGTTCTCGTTGCTAGTAGCGCTTTACGAAACGTCTTTCGTTTCTTTTTCAATTTCAGCTAACAAACTACACGGCATAAAGCTTTCTGCATTGGCCTCTTTAAGGTGAAGCTTAAACCGTTCAGGTACCTCATCAGTAAGGAAGCTTCCGGTTTTCACTAACGGAAAAATCTCATCATAGCGTGCGACGTGACACTGATCGACCCGCCTGAAAATATGAGTTCGGTTTAGCTCACTGGTTTTAACATGGCCGGTAGAAGATAAAATATCCATCAGTGCGTGAATTGTCTTTCTATGAAAACGGTAAACCCTTTCAAATTTGTCCTCTACATTTAATCCGCGGGCAAGTCTTGGATCCTGTGTTGCTACGCCAGTTGGACACTTATTCGTATTGCAAGACAGTGATTGAACGCAGCCTAAAGCTAGCATCATGCCTCTCGCACTATTACATAAATCGGCGCCTAAGCTTAGGTTTTTAGCGAGTTGGAACGCCGTAATTATTTTTCCAGATGCGATAATTTTAACCTTCTTCCGAAGGTCGAAACCAGTAAGACAGTCATCTACAAACGCCAGCGCTTCTCGAAGGGGAAAGCCAATGGAATTCGTATACTCTAATGGAGCCGCGCCAGTTCCACCTTCGCCACCGTCTACGGTAATAAAGTCGGGGGTAACGCCCTTTTCCACCATGGCTTTACACATAGCAATAAACTCACTTTTCCTTCCAAGCGCTAATTTAATGCCAACGGGCTTATAGCCACTTAGCTCTCGTAACTCAGTAATGAAATCAATCATCTCCAATGGCGTCGAAAACGCTTTATGTCGCGGCGGAGAATCGACCTGAGTCCCCGGCTCTACCCCTCTTATTTCAGCGATTTCAGGGGTATTTTTATACGCAGGAAGAATGCCGCCATGGCCTGGCTTAGCGCCTTGACTCAATTTTATTTCTATCATTTTAACGTTGTCTAACTGTGCCTTTTCCTTGAACAAGTCAGGATCAAAGCCGCCGTCTTTAGTTCTACAGCCGAAGTAACCCGTACCAATTTGCCAAACGATGTCACCACCATGTTTTAAGTGGTAAGGCGTCAGACCGCCCTCACCGGTATTGTGATAAAAGCCACCTTTCTGCGCCCCTTTATTTAGGGCAAATACTGCGTTTTTAGATAAACTGCCAAAGCTCATTGCACTGATATTCAGCACACTGGCTTCGTAGGGCTGCTTACAATGTGGTCCGCCAACAGTAATGCGGGGGTTTTCATCCATTTCCTCAACTTCGCGGGCAGATAACGAGTGGCCAATCCATTCATATCCCTCTTTATAGGTGTCGAGTTGCGTTCCAAATGGAATAGTCTCGCGGCTATTCTTAGCACGCTGATAAACAATTGACCGAAACATCCTCGATATAGGCGCGCCACCCGTATCGGTTTCAATAATATACTGCTGTATATAAGGTCTAAGGCCTTCAACAGTCCATCGGACTCGACCTATCAATGGAAAGTTTTTCAATATGGCATGTTTTGATTGAAACGCGTCGTATAAGCCAAAAATAAGAAGGGTGACAGAGAGTAACAGAAACCACCAAATTGGAGTCCAAAGCAAACCAATTGCTACATTAAAAACAACCAACATGCTAAGCACGCCTAATATTGTAATACGCATTTAAAGTCCTTCTTTATTTTGGTCATGTTTTATTTGCATACTAAGCCACTAACCTTCTTCAATACACCCAAAAGTGAGATCTAGATTTGCCTTGGCGGTAAATAGCTGATTTGAAAACTTAATTTGAACAACCTATTAGGCACACCTATCGGTTACGCGTTACCATTAGTGCGATAGAACACGCATATAACAGAAAAAATACTCAGCAATAAAAACACGCTTTTTAGCTGCGAAAACAAGCTATTGCATGTTAATCTACAGAAAGTATTTACACCTTAAACACTTGGTATCTGATAACCACTATCAATAATAAAAATCGATAGCTTATCCAGATATAAAAGTGTTGTACCCTTATTAAAGGCTACGGTTTTTACGTATAACTATTTTGAAAGGTAATTCATGGAGTATGCATTTCTTCTCTTCGCATTTGCGTGCGGTTTAACGGTTAAGCTTATCGGCATTCCTCCACTTGTCGGCTATCTCGTTGCTGGCTTTTTATTAAATTTCGCAGGCTATACCTTAACCGAAGATTTAACCCAAATAGCTAATTTGGGTATTACTATCATGCTCTTCACCATTGGGTTAAAGCTCAATATTCGTGACTTGAGTCGTCGCGAGGTTTGGGCTGGAAGCATCACACATACCTTAGTTTGGGTAGGTGTTATTACCTGTTGTTTATTTGCTATGGGGACGATAGCAGCTAATTTTGTAGACGGTCTTACTTGGGAAAGTGCTGCTCTTATTGCATTTGCCTTAAGCTTTAGCAGCACCGTTTGCGTGGTAAAGGTGTTAGAAGAAAGTGGTGAAAGCAAAACCCGTCACGGGCGTTTAGCTATTGGCATTTTAGTTATGCAAGACGTGTTCGCCGTAATATTTTTGGTCGTAGCCACAGGCAAGCTTCCTTCGGTATGGGCGCTTGCATTACTTGCCTTATTCCCCGCCATGCCACTCATAAACAAAATGATAAACAAATCAGGACACGGTGAATTATTACCACTCACCGGCTTCATCCTAGCGCTCGGCGGATATCATTTATTTGAACTGGTGAATATAAAGGGCGATTTGGGTGCACTCATATTTGGTATTTTGCTTGCGCAGCATGAAAAAGCATCAGAACTTGCCAAATCATTATTAAGCTTTAAAGATCTGCTGTTAATTGGGTTCTTCCTCACTATAGGGCTAACAGCGCTTCCAGATTTAAATATGATAGTGCTGGCCATCGTATTCTGCTTGTTTATTCCTCTTAAAGCAGCGCTTTTCTTCGGGCTATTTACCTCACTGCGATTAAGAGGCCGTACGGCTTATTTAAGTAGCTTGGTGCTCTCAAACTACAGCGAGTTTGGGCTCATAGTTGGCGCACTTACTGTATCGCTTGGATTGCTGGCTAATTCGTGGTTAGTGGTTATAGCGCTTGCAGTGTCTATTTCATTTATTTTTACCAGCGTGCTGTATCGCAATTCTCATTCTCGCTATCACAAATACAAACAAACAATAAAACGCTTCGAGAAGCCTGAACGATTAAAAGAAGATATCTATCCTACTTTGCACAATGCCGAATTTTTAGTCTTAGGAATGGGCCGCGTAGGCCGTGGAGCATTTAACGCGCTTTCTAAGCTAAGTGAAGTAAACGTATGGGGCATGGATGCTGACAGAGTTAAAATCAAAGAAATGGCAAGCGAAGGCCTTAACGTAATTTGTGGTGATGGCGAAGACGTTGATCTGTGGGATAACCTTGATATACAACAAGTTCAGCTTGTTTTACTGGCGTTACCGTCAATTCAGGATTCCATCAATATTACGCGCCAGCTCAAAAATGCAGGCTATACGGGCAAGGTCGCAGCTATCGCTCGTTACGAAGATGAAGTGTCTCATTTACTAGAAAATGGCGTAGATAAAGTGTTTAACTTCTTCACTGAAGCTGGGCTGGGTTTTGCGGAAGAAAGCCTTGCCTATGCTCATGCGCAACAGTGATGCAGTTCTAAATGCGAACAATGGATGAATTGAGAAACGTTATCGTTTGTAAGCGGCTGTTTTTCAAAGGAATTTTGACGCATCACAAATATTAGTCTATACTTGCGGCAAATACGTCAATAGGGTTTACACAATGCAAGGTGATAAACAAGTAGTTGCAAAATTGAACGAAGTGCTCACAAGCGAACTTACTTCGATAAATCAATACTTTCTGCACGCCCGTATGTTTAAAAACTGGGGCTTTTCCGAGTTAAACGAAAAGAATTACAAGAAGTCCATCAAGGATATGAAGCAAGCCGATGATCTCATTGAGCGTATTCTTTTCCTAGAAGGGCTACCTAACCTTCAAGCGCTAGGTAAACTTTATATTGGTGAAGATACCGTAGAAATGCTGTCGTGCGATGCGCGGTTTCAAAAAGAGCAGCTTCCCCTACTTCGCGAAGCCATCGCATTATGCGAAGAGAAACAAGACTATGTGTCTCGCGATTTATTAGAAGACCTTCTTGAATATGAAGAAGAGCACTTAGACTGGATTGAAACGCAAGAATATCAGATTGATGCGATGGGTATTGAAAACTACCTGCAAGCGCAAGTAATGGGAGATGACTAATGAAAGGCAATCAAGCAATAATCAATGGCTTAAATGAGCTGCTTTCATACGAACTAGCAGCCATGGACCAATACTTTATTCACTCTCAAATGTATCTCGATTGGGGGTTGAATAAGTTGTATGAGCGAATCGATCACGAGTTTGATGACGAACGCGGTCACGCAACAAAGCTCATAGAGCGGATGCTGTTTTTGGAAGGCACCCCTGACATGACAAAGCGCACAGGCTTTAAAGTGGGTAAAGACGTACCAGAAATGCTTGAGAGCGATTTGCGTGTGGAATACGAAGTTGACGCAAAACTACGTGAAGTCATCGCGCTTTGTGAAACTGAGAAAGACTACGTGACCCGCGACATGCTTATTGTTCTTCTTGATGACACAGAAATGGATCACGCGCATTGGTTAGAACAACAGTTAGGGCTGATTAAGCGAATTGGCCTTTCGAACTACTTACAGTCGCAAATGTAAGTTGTGAAAAAAACATAGTAAAGTAATAACGGCTGCATCGCGCAGCCGTTATCTATTGTGCTGCCATACTTATTGTTGCGTCACAAAATATAAATAGTGGGGGTTGTCCTTTCCTTCAATATTTAACCGCAATTGCCATTTCATAACTGGCTCACTACAACTGCCTAACATAAACCAACCTGACCACTTTCCTTGACCATCGTTATCTAACAGCACGGGAATTTTGCCCATATACATGTTTACCCCTTCAATCCAGGCACTCTCGATTTCTTGATTTTCAGGAATTAAAATTTTCAACGTTACCGATTCTTCAGGTTCAGGCATAGTTGAAAATGTGGCAATGGCCACCTCGCCATCAATTAAGAATTCGCAAGTTTCGTTGACAAAGTTGCAGCTGTTTCCTATTCCATTAATAAGTACGTTCTCGTTCATCGCTGATGATTGAAATTCATGCGCAAGATAAACACACACCGCGACTACGATGATGGCGAGCAACGGCAGTTGAGAATGTAAAAATTCTGATCTTTTATTGTTATTTTTTTTTAGCATTTCTTAAATTTTGTATATTTCTTCATTGATGGAGATCAACCTTA
>MDTG01403269.1_pt1 | contig 14268 bp, 8 predicted proteins | sample 811421 | NCBI WGS metagenome assembly MDTG01 (sample SAMN05326645, study PRJNA326480) | marine metagenome | isolation source: seawater | place: Pacific Ocean: South East | collected 2011
CGTCGGAGATGTAGTCGCCGTTGAGGTTCATGGTGGCGATGACGGAGTATTCGGCGGGGCGGGGGAGGATCTGCTGGAGGAAGGCGTCGGCGATGACGTCCTTGATGGTGATGGTGTTGCCGGTCTTCGGGTTCTTGAGGGTGTGCCAGGGGCCGCCGTCGAGGGGGGTGGCGCCGAAGTGCTCGGCGGCGACCTCGTAGCCCCACTTCATGAAGGCGCCCTCGGTGAACTTCATGATGTTGCCCTTGTGGACGAGGGTGACCGAGGGCTTGTCGTGGTCGATCGCGTACTGGATCGCGGCCTTGACGAGGCGGGTGGTGCCTTCCTGGGAGACGGGCTTGATGCCGATGCCGGCGGTTTCGGGGAAGCGGATCTTCTTGAACATGTCGGGGAAATTGTCGGCGAGGAGTTTCTTGATTTTGACGGCGTCGTCGGAGCCGTGCTCGAACTCGATGCCGGCGTAGATGTCCTCGGAGTTTTCTCGGAAGATGACCATGTCGGTCTTCTCGGGGTGCTTGACGGGGGAGGGGACGCCCGCGAAGTAGCGGACGGGGCGGAGGCAGGTGTAGAGGTCGAGGATTTGGCGGAGGGCGACATTGAGGGAGCGGATGCCGCCGCCTGTGGGGGTGGTAAGGGGGCCCTTGATGCCGACGAGGTACTTGGTGAAGTCGTCGAGGGTGGACTGGGGGAGCCATTCGCCGGTGGCGTTGTGGGATTTGTCGCCCGCCATGACCTCGTGCCAGTGGATCTTGCGCTGGCCGTTGTAGGCCTTCTCGACCGCGGCGTCGAAGACGAGCTGGGAGGCGTGCCAGATGTCGGGGCCTGTGCCGTCGCCCTCGATGAAGGGGATGATGGGATGGTCGGGGACCTGGAGGCCGTCGGCGGTCATGGTGATGGCGGCGGGGGAGGTGGAGGTGGTCATCTTTGGGATCTCTCTGAATCGGGTCGTGCTGAATCGGGTCGTGCGCGGCGTGCGCGGACTGGTTTTTGGGAGCCGGGGCGTGGGGCCTCGGCTTCCGGATTGGATGGTAGCGTTCGGGGCTGTGCGGTGTGTGGGCGGGGTGTCTTCCGCCTGAACGGGGGGAATTGGGCGTGGGGGGGTTGACTTCGGGTGATTTAAAAACTAGTATGAACTATCTTCACGGGCTTTCGATATCGCCCGGTACTTTTTTGAATCTTTCAAACCTTGGAGGTTTTATGTTTTTCCGGAACACTTTTGGTCGGAACAAGCGTTCGTGTCGGCTGCCCCGTGGGCGGGCGCTCGGGCTCGCGATGATCGCGGGCGGCGTGGCGGGTCTGGTCGCCGCGCCCGGCGCGATGGCGCAGAGCGATCACATGGAGTGGGAGCCCGGGGAGGGCACCCACGAAGAGGAGTGGTACGACCCCACGGACTGGTTCGATGATGACTTCGACGGGATCCGCGGTGCTGACACCGACAACGAGTACGAATGGGAGTCGTCGGATTACCGCGAATACGAGTCAGATACGCTCGCGTATTACGGCGACGATGTCTACGACGCAACTTGGTGGTACGACGCCGGGAGCCTGCTTTACTCTGACGGGTATTACGACGGCTATATCGACGCGTCGGACGACGACGAGTACGGGTACGACATCGATGTGATCGGCACCGATCTGGCGTCGAACTACAAGGACGGATACATCGACGGGTACTACGACGCGTTCTATGACCGCGAGCGTGGGTACGAGCTCGACTGGACCTATTACCTTTACACCGTTCCGGTGGACCGGGATCGTGAGATGGCCCAGAAGGAGCGCCGCAGCGACAAGGATCGCTCGCGCGGCGACCGGGCTGAGCAGGCCGGGACCGATTCGATGAGCGATCGACAGGCGTCGCGTGACGCGAAGTTGAAGGAGTCGAGCCGCATCCGCGGCGAGCTCTCGAAGATTGAGCGCGTTCGCTGGGGCAACCGTCCCGAGAAGATGGACGGGCACCTTCTGCTCAAGCTGACGATGGATGACGGTCGGTCGTGCGTCGTGGATCTCGGCACGAAGGTCGAGCGCGGCGTTCTTGATACCGGCGATCGGGTCACGATCCACGGCAAGCGCATGTCTGTTGACGGCAAGAAGATCGTCGATGCGGACAGGCTGAGCGTGAACGGCGAGCAGCTCTGGAACGCTTAGTCGTCGAAGAAGCCGAAGCGGATGTCGAGTCGGAACTGATTCCGGCGTAATGCGTTGATTTCAAGATCTGGCGGACGGGTGTGAGCCCGTCCGCCTTTTTCGTGCGCGCTGTGTGTGGTAGCGTGGGGAGTCTCTGTCATTCGGGTCGGTAGGATGAGATCGGGGGGCTGATGTTTACGAGGCTTGCGTGGGTGCTGGGCTTGGTATTCGCGGTTTCGTGCCGGGCGGGGGTTCCTGTCGGGTACACGATCCCGTGGGTGGATCTCGCGGGTGAGGTATCGCGGCAGGTGGTGGTGGACCGGGAGGCGGGGCAGTATCTCGGGCACCCGACGACGGTGTTGCTGGAGGACGGGCGGACGATGCTGTGCGTGTATCCGAAAGGGCACGGGCGGGGTCCGATTGTGATGAAGCGGAGCGAGGACGGCGGGCGGACCTGGAGCGAGCGTCTCCCGACGCCCGCGAGTTGGGCGACGAGCAAGGAGACGCCCACGATTTATCGCGTGCGGGATCGGCGCGTGCGAGACCCGGAATACCGGGGCGAGCGGCTGCTGCTGTTCAGTGGGCTGTACCCGATCCGGATCGCGAGCTCGGAGGATGGGGGCGAGACCTGGAGCGAGCTGGAGGCGATCGGGGCGTACGGGGGGATCGTCGCGGTCGCGTCGCTGGCGCAGCGTGCCGATGGGTCGATCGTGGCCTGGTTCCACGACGACGGGCGGTTCATCGAAGAGGGTGGGCGCGAGGCGGCGAACGCGGCGGGATGGCCCGCGGGGTTCGTCGTGTACCAGATCGAGAGCGCGGACGGCGGGCGGAGCTGGAGTTCGCCCCGGGCGGTCGTGCACCGGGAGGATGTGGACCTGTGCGAGCCCGGTCTGGTCGTTTCCCCTGACGGGAAGACCTGGGCGTTGCTGCTGCGGGAGAACGCACGGAGGCGGAACTCGTTCGTGGTGTTCAGCGATGACGCGGGGCGGACATGGAGCGAGCCGCGTGAGTTGTCTGGGGCGCTCACGGGCGACCGTCACGCGGCGGTGTATGCGCCGGACGGGCGGCTGTTCATCAGTTTCCGCGACACGGCGCACGAAACGGCGACGCAGGGAGACTGGGTCGGCTGGGTCGGGACATGGGAGGACATCGTGGCGGGTCGGGAGGGGGCGTACCGCGTGCGGCTCGAGGACAACCGCCACCGGTGGGACTGCGCGTATCCGGGCGTGGAGGTGCTCGGGGATGGGACGATCGTCGCGACGACCTACGGGTACTGGGCGGAGGGTGAGGTGCCCTGGATCCTGAGCGTGCGGTTCACGCTGGAGGAACTGGATGCGCGGGTGCGGGCGACCCCGTGAGGGGTGGCTCGTCGCGATGGCCGTGCGGCCTATCCGAGGGATTCTCTCGCGGCGTCGTGGCGATCGGCGTGTTGTCGCGGGGCGAACAGGGATCCCCCCGCGGTCGCGTTCCGGTATGCGAAGGCGGTGATCAGGGCGAGCACGAGGAGCGGGACGACGGCGGCGGAGGACCACCAGGGGCCCAGTGGCATGCCGGTGGCGCTGTAGCCCGTGAGGCTCAGGGTGAGGAGGGCGGCGGCGGTTGCGAGCAGGCCCACGCGGCCGATGAGGAAGAGCACGGCGAGGTTGCCGATGACGGCCATGATCCGATCGACGGGGGTGACCTGCGTCTGTGTGAGTTGCTGGGAGATGATGAGCAGGGTCACGATCGCGATCGCGGGCCAGTGCTGGCGGATTTTGATGATGCTCAGGACGAGCATGGTCAGGAGGATGACCAGCGCGACGGCGGCGGCGTTGATGAGTGCGGAGGCGATCTGTCCTGCGGCGATGGCGACGACTTGTCTCGGGCCTTCGAGGATCTGGATCAGGCCGTTGGTGCTCGGGGGGGAGGCGGGCTTGCCGAGTGCTTCGGCGATGAAGGGCGTGCACGCGGCGATGGCGGCGACGATCGTTCCGACGGTGATGCCGATGAGGAGATCGCGGCCCACCATCGGGTCTCGCAGTTGACCTGAGAAGAGGCGGGTCCAGGAGACGAGGGAGCCTGGCCATCGGGAACGGGCGAGGGGCTCGGCGGCGATGTAGCAGGCGGCTGCCATGAAGGCGAAGCCGACCCCGGATGTGTAGATGGGATAGGGCCCGATGAGGCGTTCGAGGGAGAACGGGGCGACATCGGCGCCGAGCATCGCGTCGATCGCGGTGAGGGCGAAGATGACGACCCCGAGGCGGATCGCACGGCGGGTGTCGGCGCGTCGGAGGCGGATGTTCCGGTAGGCGAGCAGGCCCGCGATGATGGTGATCGTTCCGACGAGGAGCCACTGGGCGGCGGACTGCAACGAGCGTGCGAGGCGCGAGGCTTGGGGCGGCGGCGGTGCCGGGCTCTGCTGGGTCGGTGCGTGGGGCTGCTCGGGGGACGCGACGGGGCCCTTCTCGGTTTGGTCGCGGGAGGCCTGGGCGGGTGGTTGCTCGGTGTCGGGGTTGCTTGGGGCGGGATCCGCGTTGGCGACGCTGAACTCGATGTCGGAGATGCGCCCGTCTCGGGCGCCGGCGTAGACGGTGACCTCGATGGGGCTGTCGGCGATGCCGTCATCGGGTGCGGGGCCCTTCCAGGCGCGGCGGATGGCGGGATCCGTCCCGGGGTGATTGAGCGCCTCGACCGGTTCGAAGTCGTCGATCTCCAGACCTGCGAGCGCGAACGCGACGGACCAATCGGGCTCGGTGGTGTCGGGCTCGTTGTCGAAATCGTCGGGCATGCGTGCGAAGTAGCGCAGGCGGCGGTTCTGATCGAGTTGGATGATCGTCGAGCCCGCGGCGTCGCGTGCCGGGAAGTCGGACCAGACCTTGTTGTCGGGCGTGCGCGGCTCGAAGCCGCCCGGTTCGGAGCGGAGCCAGAAGCGGATGGGGGCGTTGAAGCTCTCGGCGAACGCTGTCCAGTCCGCGTTGCCGGTTCGGACGGCGCTGGAGACGCGGTTGAGGGAATAGGGCGAGAGGCTCCAGCCGTGGCGGACCGGGTGGTCGAGGGTGTCGGTGTAGCCGAGTTGTGCGAGGGCCTCGAGGGCGTCGTCCCGGAGCACGGCGGGGGGCGGTGGTGTGCCGGCTCGGGCGAGCAGGGAAGTGCTCCCGGAGAGGAACAGGGTCATCGCGGTGCAGACGAGGGCGGCGGCGGTGCAGGCGGCGGCGACGGCGGGGCGGAGGGCGCCGCGGCCGCCCGAGGCGGCGATGAGTTCGGGGCTGGGGGTCTCGCCCGCGGCGATCGCGGCGGCGAGGGGGTCTCCGCCCGGGAGCGCGGCGGCGACGGCGAGTGCGGAGGCGGGTCGGTCGTCGGGATCGGTCTCGGTGCAGCGCTCGACGACCGCTGCGAGTGCGGGGTCGATGTTGAACCCGCTGAGCGATGTGAGGGCAACGGGGGAGCCTGTTGTATCCCGGAGCGTTCGGAGTTCGGCGAGCGAGCCCGCTTTCCACGCGGCGCGTCCGGTGAGGAGTTCGAAGATCACGAGGCCGAGCGAATAGATGTCCGATCTTTTGCTGACGCTCTTTCCCGCGAATTGCTCGGGGGACATGTAGGCGGGTGTTCCGCTGGAGGCGTCGCTCTGGTCGAGTTCGTCGTCGATTGCGGCGATGCCGAAATCGGTGAGGCGGACATTGCCCCGGCCGTCGAGCATGATGTTGGCGGGCTTCAGGTCCCGGTGGATCACGCCCTGGTCGTGGGCGGCGGCGAGGGCTGCGCAGAGTTGTCGGGCGACATCGATCGCCTTGTCCTGGGGCAGCTTGCCGATCCGGCGCAGGAGTGTGGCGAGGTCTTCCCCGTCGACATACTCCATCGAGATGAAGAGTTCGCCGCCTTCATCGGTGGGAAGACGGGCGATGTCATGGATCCGGCAGACATTGCGGTGGGTGATGCCGCGGGCCATGCGGACCTCGGTGCGGACGCGTTCGGCGAGCGCGGGGTCGGCGGCGATGCGGGCGGGGAGCATCTTGATCGCGACGGACTGGGCGAGTTCGAGATCGTCGGCGCGGTAGACCTCGCCCATCCCACCCCGGCCCAGGAACGCGACGACGCGGTATCGGTTCCCGATCAGGTCACCCGGGGAGAATCGTGGACCTTCTTTGGTTCTGGCGGGGCGCGTCGGGGCTGAGCCTGAGTCGTCAGGCGGGGTGTGCGACGGCGGGCGGCTCGTCGCGCCGGCGGTGAGGTCCGCGGTCTGGTCTGGATCTGGTGTGGGCGATGACACGGTTCGGCTCGTGGGTCTGTGTCGGGCTTTCGCTATGCTACCGGGAGGGCGGTGCGCGCGTTGCTTCGCCGGTTCTCGGTTTGGCGCGTGCGTCGTGGGAAGTGCTTGATTTCGAGCGGGTCGTTTCTCGGCTGGGGAGCCCCGAATCGCGGATGGGCCGGCGTGGATGAAGTGCCGACGAAACTGGGGGGGTACCTGATCGAGCGCGAGCTCGGGCGCGGCGGCATGGGCGTGGTGTACCTCGCGCGTGACCCGCGGCTGGATCGCCTGGTCGCGATCAAGAGCCTCGGCGAGGAGCTCGGCGAGCACCCCGAGCGGATGGCACGGTTCGAGCGGGAGGCGCGCACACTCGCGTCGATCAACAACCCCAACATCGCGGTGGTCTTCGGGCTTGAGGAGGACCTCGGTCGGAAGCTGCTGGTCATGGAGTTCGTGCCCGGGCACCATCTCGGAGAGCACATCCGGCGCGCCGGTCGGCTCGAGCCCGAGGAGGCGTATGCGATCGGGGTGCAGATTGCCGCTGGGCTCGAGGGGGCGCACGAGTTGGGGATCGTGCATCGGGACCTGAAGCCCGCGAATGTGCGCGTGCGCGAGGACGGGACGGTGAAGGTGCTGGACTTCGGGCTTGCGAAGCCCGAGCAGGAGATGCGCTCGCTGCTGGGCGACAACGACGAGACGCTGTCGATGGCGCCGACGGCGGAGGGTCGCATCATGGGCACGGCGGGGTACATGAGCCCCGAGCAGGCGCGGGGCAAGCCCGTGGACAAGCGGGCGGATATCTGGGCGTTCGGCGCGGTGCTGTTCGAGTGCCTGTCGGGGAAGCGTGCGTTCCGGGGCGAGACCCCGATGGACGCGATCGTCGCGATCCTGGAGCGCGATCCGCCCTGGGATCGGATCCCCGATCGCGTGCCGCAGCGCGTCCGCGATCTGATCGCGCGGTGCCTGGAGAAGGACGCGAAGAAGCGTCTTCGGGACATCGGGGATGCGCGGATCGATCTCGAGGCGTTGCTCGGTGAGCGCAGCCGGCCGGACCCGAGGCGGTTCCTCGCGGGGGCGCCGTTCGAGCGCGGGCACGGGGAGGGGTCACGCTCGCATTCGGGGACCGCGGGGTTGCTGGGGACTTTCGGGTCGACGATCGCGACGCGGCTTCCGGCGAACCTTTCGAGCTTCGTCGGGCGTGAGACAGACCTCGCGGGGATCCGGGGCCTGCTCGGCGCGGCGCGGCTGGTGACGCTGACCGGGCCCGGGGGGTGCGGCAAGAGCCGGCTCGCGATCGAATCGGCGCGGGCGTGCGAGGACGCGTACCGGGACGGCGCGTGGTTCCTCGATGTTGCGCCGGTGGATGACCCGACGCTGCTCGCGGGCGAGGTCGTGGGGGTGTTCGGCATCCCGGAGGCGGCGGGGCGGCCTGCTGAGGAAATTCTCGCGGAGGCGCTGGCGGAGCGTGATCTCCTGCTTGTTTTGGACAACTGCGAGCATCTTGGCGCGGATGTCTCGGGCTTCGTGCAGCGACTGCTGCGGGTTTGCCCCGGCGTGCGGGTCCTGGTGACGACGCGCGAGCCGCTGGGCGTGGTTGGGGAGCATGTCTTCCGTGTCGGGGTGCTCGCGCTCCCGGGTCGTGATGACGAGGACGATATCGGTCGGCTCGGATCGGTCGAGAGTGTCCGTCTGTTCGTGGAACGCGCACGGGCGGTCCGGCCTGGCTTTTCGCTGGAGACGGGGAACGCGTCGGATGTCGTGCGGATCTGCCGGGAGCTCGACGGAGCGCCGCTGGCGATCGAGCTGGCGGCGGCGCGGATGAAGCTGCTTACGCCTGCTCAGATCGCGGATCGTCTGCACGACCGGTTCCGGCTCCTCCGTTCGCGAACGGGGGATCCGCGGAGGCAGACGCTGCTCGCGGCGATCGAGTGGAGCTTCGAGCAGCTCGATCTCGCGGAGCGCACGGTGTTGCAGCGGCTGTGCGTGTTCCGGAGCGGGGCGACGCTCGAGGCGGCCGAGGCGGTGCTGGCGACTGAAGGAGGGGGCGATGGGCCCGCGGTCGAGGCGTGGGAGGTGCTCGATCTCCTCGAGCAACTCGTGGATAAGTCGATGGTCGTGGTCGACGAATCGCCCGGTCGCGGTGTCGCGGGCGAGACCCGGTATCGGTTGCTCGAGTCGATCCGGCAGTATGGGCTCGAATCGCTCGCGCGGGAGCGTGATCCGGAGGGCGTGCAGGACGCGATGCTCGCGTGGTGCGCACGCTTTATGGCGAAGGCGGAGCCGCAGCTGGTGGGACCCGACCAGGCGGACTGGTTCGCGCGGCTGGACCAGGAGCAGGGCAACCTGCGCGGGGCGCTCGAGTTCATGTTTGAGAAACTGACCCCCGAGCGGGTGGAGCGCGGGCGTTTGATCGGCGCGGGCGCCTGGCGATTCTGGCTCGCGTGCGGGCGTGTCGCGGAGGGGCGTCGGCTGCTGGTCCGGCTCGACAAGGCGAGCGAGGGCGGGGAACCCACCGCGGCGTGGGCGCGGGTGCGCGAGGGGATCGGCGCGATCGCGACCGCGACGGGCGACCTGGTGCACGCGGTGGCGTACGGCCGCGCCGGGCTCGACCTTGCGCGGCACAACGGAGACGAGCGGACGATCGCGGGCCTGCTGGCGTGTCTCGGGGCTGCGTGCCTTGGAGACGGCATCCCGTCGCGGGCGCACGACTATTTCGAGGAGAGCCTGCAGATCCGTCGCACGATGGGCGACCGCGCGCTGACCAGCGCCTCGCTGTGTGGGCTGGGGTTGTGCGCGCTCGAGATGGGGGAATTGGAGCGTGCCGATTCGTTGCTCCGCGACGCGGAGCAGACGCTGCGCAGCGCGGGCGGTGGGCTGCAGGTCGCGGAGGTGCACACGGCCTTCGCGCGGCTGGCGATCAGCCGGGGGGATGCGGGTGAGGCGGCGCGCAGGCTCGGGCTCGCCTCGGGGCTTCGGCTCTCGGTGGACGCGATGACCGGGGTGCCCTGGCTGCTCGATCTGTACGCGTGTGTCGCTTCGATCAGGGGCGATCATGAGAAGGCGTTGCGTCTGTTCGCGGCGTCGGGCAAGGGACGGGAGCGGCTGGCGGTTCCCCGGCGCCCCGCGGAGACCGTGGTGTGCGAAAGATTCGAGCGATCGGCGAGTGAGGCGGTGCCGGCGGACCGGCGCGCCGTGCTGGAGAACGAGGGGCGGCAACTTCCGCTGCGTCGGGCGCTGCGGTACGCGAAGGGTGAGGCGTGACGATGAGTTCGAAGGCGGTCTACGCGGGGAGCTTCGACCCGCCCACGAGCGGGCATGTGTGGATGATCGAGCGCGGCGCGAAGCTGTTCGACACGCTCGTGGTCGCGGTTGCGCAGAATCCGGAGAAGGCGTACACCTTCCCGCTCGAGCAGCGGCTGGGCTGGCTCGAGGAAATCTGCGGGCGGTTCGCGAATGTGGAGGTCGCGGACATCCGCAACCGGTTCCTGGCTCGTTATGCGGCGGATGTCGGTGCGGGGCACATCCTGCGAGGGATCCGCGACGAGGAGGACTACCGGTACGAGCGGGGGATGCGGTACATCAACTCGGACCTCAACCCCGAGCTCGAGACGGTGTTCATGATGCCGGCCCGGGGGCTTGGGCAGGTGAGTTCGAGCTTCGTGAAGGGGATGGTGGGGCCGCACGGCTGGCAGGAGATCGTCGCGAGGTATGTGCCGGAGTGTGTGTTCCGGGACCTGGTGGTCTGGGGAGAGGCGTTGGTCGCGGGCGAGGGTGCTCCGTAGGATCGCCGCATGTCTTCCGTGGATGACCTGAGGCTGCCCCTTCCGGATCTGCCCGATCCGTTGCCGATCCCGACTTGCCGCTCGGGGCAGGGGGATGCTCCGCCTGTCGCGACGGTGCGGCCTCCGGGGTCGAAGAGCCTGACGAACAGGCTGCTTTTGCTGGCGTCGCTGGCGGGGGGCGAGAGCACGCTTCGGTATCCGCTGCTCGAGGCGGATGACGCGGAGCGGATGCTGGAGGCGGTCGCGGCGCTCGGGGCCTCGGTGCAGCGCGCGCCGGGGTTGGTGCGGATCCGCGGGGTCGGCGGGCTGTGGAAGACACCGAGCGGTGGGGCGACGATCAACCTGAACAACGCGGGGACGGCGACCCGGTTCCTCGCGGCGTCGGCGTTGTGTTCGCCTGAGCCGCTGACGGTGGACGGGAATGATCGGATGCGGCAGCGGCCGATCGGGGAGCTGGCGGAGTTGCTGGCACGCCTGGGGGCTGGGGTCGAGTTCCTGGGGGAGCCCGGGTGTCCCCCGGTGCGGGTGACGCGGCCCGCTTCGGGGCTGACGACGGAGGTGATCGAAGTCTCGACGACGCGGTCGAGCCAATTCATCTCGGCGTTGCTGCTGGTGGCGCCGTTTCTGCCGCGTGGTTTGACGGTCAGGCTTTCGGGGACAATTACGAGCGCGTCGTACATCCACATGACGGTGGGTTTGCTCGAATCGCTGGGCGCGACGGTGCGCACGAGCGAGGGGCTCCGGGTGATCCGCGTGCTCCCGGGGTGCGAGGCGTTCGATGTGGAAGTGGAGCCCGACGCGTCGGGCGCGACCTACTTCTGGGGCGCGGGCGCGATGTTGCCCGGGGCGTCGGTGAGCGTGAGCGGGTTGAGCGGGGATGCGCTGCAGGGCGATTCGGGGTTCCCGGAGTTGCTCTCGCGCATGGGAGCCTCCGTCGCGGTGCGGGAGGGGTTGGTGACGGTGCGCGGTCCGGAGCGGCTTGCTCCGGTGCTCGCGGATATGAGCGACATGCCCGACGCGGCGATGACCGCGGCGGTGTGCGCCGCGTTCGCGGACGGGACGACGATCCTCCGCGGTGTGCGCACGCTCCGGGACAAGGAGTGCGATCGGATCGCGGCGCTGGAGAGCGAGCTCGGGAAGATCGGAGTGGTGGTCGAGTCGGATGTCCGGGGGGATCCTGATGTGTTGACGATCACGCCGCCCACCGGCGGGGTGGACTGCGCGGCGGGCGTGGCGCCGGTCGAGTTCGAGACCTTTGATGACCACCGGATGGCGATGTCGCTTGCGCTCGTGGGGCTTCGGCGTCCCGGCGTGCTGATCCGTGATCCGGGGTGCGTCGCGAAGACCTATCCGGGGTACTTCGCGGATCTCGCGTCGCTGTATTAGACGGTCGGTCGAGCGGGCGGGGCCCGGTCTTGGGCTCTATCCTGCAGGCGTGGCGAAGAAACGCACGACCAAGAAGCGCGTCCAGACGATCGAGGCGGAGACCGACCCTGCGCAGGAGCTCGTGACGCCCCCGCTCGAGCGTGACCTGGATCGCGTGCTGGGTCAGCCGCGCGCGATCGAGACGCTCGACGCGGCGATCGCTTCGGGGCGGATCCACCACGCGTGGATTTTTCACGGGCCTTCGGGCGTGGGGAAGTTCACGACGGCGCTTGCGTTCGCCTCGGTCATCCTGGATCCGGAAACGGCGCCGGACCTTTCGGGGCGGCACCGTCCGGACCCGGAGTCCGCGGTGCAGCGGCGCGTGCGCGACGGGACGCATCCGGACCTGCATGTGATCCGCAAGGAGCTCGCGGTGTTCAGCGAGAGCTCGAGTGTGCGCGGCAGCAAGCAGATGACGATCGCGAAGGATGTGATCGATCAGCGGCTGCTCCAGCCCGCGTACCGGGCGGCGACGCTCGGGGGCGGGCTGGTCGGGAAGGTCTTCATCGTCGATGAGGCTGAGCTGCTTGATCGCTCGACTTCCAACGCGGTCTCGCAGAACGCGTTGCTCAAGACGCTGGAGGAACCCCCCGAGGGGACCGTCATCATCCTGGTGACGAGCAGCGAGGATCGCCTGCTGCCCACGATCCGGAGCCGGGCGCAGCGGGTCGCGTTCGGGCCGTTGCCTGGTGACGCGATGGAGGCGTGGGTCGCGGAGTGCGGACTGGACCTGGGGCGTGAGCGGGACTGGCTGCTCGGGTATGCGTCGGGGTCTCCGGGGCGTTTGGTCGAGGCTGTCGAGACGGGGCTCGCGTCGTGGGGGGAGGCGCTCGCGCCGGGGCTCGCGGCGGCGGACGCGGGGCGATTCGATCCGATGCTGGCGCCTGCGATGCGTGACCTCGTGGAAGGATGGGCGAAGGCGTGGGTCGCGCAGGACGACAAGCGGAGCAAGGAATCCGCGAATCGGATGGCGCTCGATCGGCTGTTCGGGATGATCGGGGAGCACGCGCGGGCGCGTCTGCGCGAGCCGAAGCTGGCGTCGCGGGCCCTCGGCATGATCGAGGCGATCGGGCGTGCCGAGTCGTTGCTGCGCGCGAATGTGCAGCCTGCGTTGGTGCTCGAGGGGCTGGCCGCCGACCTCCCCGCCGGCGGATGAACCCCGAGCGATGCCGCCTGCGCGGGCGGGGTTTTGTGATCAGGCCTGGATGCTGAGCGAAGAGATGCCGCTGCCTGGCTGGTTGGGCGCGGGGGCGGCGGGCTGGATCGCGGGATGACGCGCCTCCTCGCTCGCGAGCTTTTCCATCAGTTTGGCCCAGGTCTCACGCTCGTATTCGATGAGTTCGATCGTCTTGTCCAGTCGCGGGATGTCCTTGCTGAAGCTGGCCTGGACGAGTTCGCTGTAGATGAAGAGGTAGAGCGAGCGGACCTTCTCGGCGAGATCGGGATCGTGCTCCGGGCGGATGCCGTTGATGAGTTCGAGGATGATGTTGCGGCAGGAGCCGAAGCAGTTGTAGGACTTCTCGTAGTCCTTGGCTTGGAGGCCCTCGCGGGCCTGGTTGGCGAACTTGATCGCACCATCAAGGAGCATGAGGCGGAGCTCTGCCGGGCTCGCGGTCATGACCTTGGTGCGGAGGTAGGCGTTCGACTCGTTCATGAGGTCCGGTATCGGGTGTCGTCTTGTGTTCCTGAACCGGAACAGGGGAATGTGTCCCCGATATCTCCTGGCCGGACCATCCCGACCCCTGTTCAGGCCCTTGCGGTGTGCGGGATTTATCCGATGACGCCGAGGGAGGCGAGGGCGGATTGCTGGCTCTGGAGCTGGGCGAGGGCTTGCTCCATTGCGACGAACTGGGCTTCGAGGCGGGCCCGCTCGCGGCTGAGCCCCTCGGTGAGGCTGTCGATTCGTCGTTGCTGGTTGAGGATCTGGGAGTCGAGGGCGTTGGTGCGGTTGGTCAGGATGCCGTCGATGGAATCGACATAGTTGATCGCGAATTCCTCGAGCTGCCCGATCACGCCGAGCTCGTCGTAGCGATCGCGGGCGTTCGGATCGGTCGCGGTGATGCCGTCGGGGAGGTCCTCGCTGGTGGAGTTGTCGTCTGACAGGACACGGCGGGTGAAGAGATCGGCCACGGCGTCGGGATCGGTCGCGAGGGCCTCGCGGAACTGCTCGCGGTCGAACTCAAGGCGTCCCTCGCTGCCGATCGAGACACCGACCTGGGAGAGACGGTTGTAGGTGCTGGTGAACCCCTCGTTGGGGGACTGGATCGCGCTGAACAGACCGCCCCGGAGCCCGAGGAGCAGCCCGTCGCCCAGGAGGGCGCCGCGGTCGCCCGTGTCGGGGTCGAACCGGGTGGAGCGCTCGATGCTGTTGAGGATCGCGTTGTAGGACTCGATGAAGGAGTTGATGGCGGATTCGACGCCGCCCGTATCGTTGGTCACGGAGACGGTGACGGGGTCGTCGCTGGTTCCGGTGAGATCGATGGTCAGACCGGTGACGACATTGTCGAGGGTGTTGGTGCTGTTGGTGAGCAGGACGCCCGTCGCGGGGTCCGAGGATCCAAAGATCACGCGGGCGTCCTCTCCGCGGTCGAGGGTGCTGAGGCCCAGGTCGAAGCCGTTGGTGTCGAGGATGAAGCGTCCGGCGACTCCGGAATCGCGGCTGGTCAGGCTAAGTCGGAAGGGGCGGGTGCCCGACCCGTCGTTGAGGATCGA
>MDTG01064768.1_pt1 | contig 14267 bp, 14 predicted proteins | sample 811421 | NCBI WGS metagenome assembly MDTG01 (sample SAMN05326645, study PRJNA326480) | marine metagenome | isolation source: seawater | place: Pacific Ocean: South East | collected 2011
TAATTATGCCCGGGTGGTGGAATTGGTAGACACAAGGGACTTAAAATCCCTCGCTAGAAATAGCGTGCCGGTTCAAGTCCGGCTCCGGGTACCATGACTTAATTTTGGATTTATGTATGGATAATAGTATTGAAGATATAGTTGCTAGCATTGACAGTAAAGGTTTCTATGCTACTAATAACTTTTTTTCTAATGATACCATCAGAGATGTTTACAAGATCTCAGATGATGCCTTTAGTAATCCGTCAATAAATGGTCAAAAGGGCTTTGTCAAAACTAGAAACGTTTATTTTCTCCAAAACACTCTTTCATATGATAAAAAAATTCTAGATCTTTACACTAATGAAAATTTAATAAAAATTGTTGAAAGATATATAGATGGAGAATGTCATCTATCCAATTATAGGATTTATAAGTCTGTTCCTGATAAAAATGAGGTTATGCATTGGCATACCGATAACAAAACAGATAAGTATGTTGATGGTAAGTTTGTAACAGAAACAGTATCAAATGACAAAGGAATAATATGTATATCATATCTATCTGATGTAGCTGATGGCGGCTTTCAGATTGTCAAAGGAAGTCATAAGTGGGCATTTGAAAAAGAATCTTGGAATGATAGTGAAGATGAGTTTAAAGAGGATATTGTAACTTTTAACAATTTAAAAGCTGGTTTCACAGTTATTTATGACTATAGATGTATTCATAGAGCAAAACCATATAGCGATGGTGAGGATAGAATGTCTATGTTTGGGCAATATTCTCCTCAAATGATGCCTGTCGGCGAGCCTATACTTTTATCTAGTGAACATTTAAATGATTTGACAGATCAACAAAAAAGAATTTTGAACTTTGGAAAAAAACCCTCGACAGAAAACTGGCCAATTGGTGATCCAGAAGAGGTTGTTTCTTCTAAAACTGCTTTAAAAGCATTACGAAATTCATTAAAATCAATCTTTTAGATTTCGTAAAAATGAAAAAAGTTTTTGCAATCGATCCCACATCGCATATTGATCAATCTGGTAATCCTACAAACTTAGGGGATATTGTTATAAAGGATGCAATTTCACGCCTATTAACTAATGCAAATATAGAACCAATATGGGTACCGTTTGGGACAGTCCCGAATGGAGATTTAATAATTGGTGGGGCAAATGTTCTAGCTAAATTATCTTTTAAAAATAAATATACATGGAATTTACTTGATTTTCTTAACTATAGACACAGAGTAGTCTTATTTGGAGTTGGTTGGTGGCAATATCAGAAGTCATCGAATATTTTAGATAGGAGAGTTTACAGACGAGTTCTAAATAATAAGAATGTTATTCATTCAGTAAGAGATTCATATACAAAAATTAGACTTCAAGAAATGGGAGTTAATTCCGTTATCAACACATCATGCCCTACGACATACTTTATAGAAGATATAAGTAATCATAAAAAAGATTCTGTAGTCTTTACAGTTACAGATTACTTTAAGGATCATCTTTATGACAAGCTTATGATCGAAATACTACTAGAAAATTATTCAAATGTTCATTTTTTCCCTCAGGGCTCTGAAGACGAGAGTTATATAAATACAATGGGAATATCACAGCACATAAACATTATGGAACCAAATTTAGATTCATTTGATAACTTGTTTAAAGATAATAATATTGATTATGTCGGTACCAGACTTCATGGAGGTATAAGAGCACATCAGCATGGAGCAAGAGCAATAATTTTATCAGTTGATAATAGAGCTGAAGAAATTAAAAAGGATATTAATTTAAATGTTATAAGAAGAGGAGATCTATCCTCTCTTGAGATTGCAATTAACAACAAATTAAATTCCTTAAATCTAAAAAAAACCGAGATGAAATTTTTTATAAATAATTTGAAAACTTACTTTACATAATTTTTAATGTTTTTATTAAAAATTTTATTTTAATTGATTCAATCTGAGTTTTGAGGACTTTAAATCCGTCTTTATCAATTAGTATTAGCATAAATAAAACAAAATAAGAAATAATAGTTGCATATGCTGCTCCATTAAGGCCATATAAGTTAATCAAGAAGTAGTTCAAAATAATATTTACAAGTGAGGATATCATCACCCTATATAAAATTATTTTTGTTTTCTCATACTTTAACAACCATTTACCATTAACTAAGGAAAAACTAATAAAAAAGGTTGAAAAGATTAAAATTTTAAGAATTTCTGCTGATTTTAAATATTCATTACCAAACAATATATTAATGAATAAAGATCCAAAAAAATAAACAAATATGAATGATAAGATAGAATAAATAAACAAGACTGATGTCATTTCTTTAAGTAAATCATATTCCTTTGAATTATGAGCTCGAACATATTTGGGAAAATATGACGCAGTTAAAGCTGTTGGTATAATAAAAAAAAGCTCACTGATTCTTACGCCAGCCGAGTAAATACCAAGTTGCGAAAAGTCAAGTAAATTTATAATCATGAATTGATCTATGCGCATATTTAAGATGTTTACAAGAGATGCAAAAGCAAGAGGCAGACCAAGATATACAAAGTTTTTTAATATTTTGAAATCAATTTTTATAAATCTAAAAATATTTATTTTTTTTGTAATCACATAAACTGAGAATAATGCAATTACCAATGATTCCACTGGTATTAAAATTACAAAATATATTAATGGCGACTCATTAATTAAGAATATTATTTTAATTGCAGATATTAATAAGTTTGCAAAGACCACAATTTTTGTTATTGGCTTGATATTTATCTTTGATTCAAAATATGCAGAAATCACTTCATTAAATGTGAAAAGCAATGCAAAAGAAGATATAAAAAAAAGTATAAAAATGTCTTCTTCAATAGAGGTCGAATAAAAATATGTAAAGATAATGAAAATTATTAAAAATAATAAACTAAACGAAATTGTAATAAAAAAACTATTAAATAAAATAATTGAAGTATTAGATTGACTCTCTGCCAATTTTTTTACAAGAATTCCTCTTATTCCCCATGATGAGAAGACAGAGAAGATACTAAGTATTGTTAAAATTAATGACAGAATTCCAAATTTTTCTGGACCTAAGTATCTTATTACGTATGAGCCTACAAAGAAAAAAGTGATAATTCGAATTGCTTTTTCAAGAGTAAGCCAAGAAATGTTTGTTGCTATTTTATTTAGTTTTAACATTATATAATTTTCGAATGAGTATATCAGAATACGCTCCGATAGTTATCGTATGCTATAACGACAAGGAAAATTTAGAAAAGTTAATTAAATCCCTCTTTAAAAATACTGAATTTAAAAACTCAGTTGTTCACTTTTATTGTGATGGCCCAAAAAATAAAGAAGACCTTATCAAGGTAAGATTAGTTTTGGATTTTTTAGATGAGATATGTAGGACCAATCCTAATTTTCATATTTTTCAAAATACAGAAAATATGGGGTTATATTTCAATATTACTAATGCTGTATCAAATACTCTAAAAGAACATACATGTTGCATTGTTCTTGAAGATGATTTGATGGTTAGCTCAAAATTTCTAGAGTTTATGAACTTTTACCTTAATTTATATAAAGATATTGATAATGTTGGTTCAATTTCTGGATACACACCACCAATGATGTATTCAAATAATAATTATTTTTTTACAGGTGGTGATTGTTGGGGATGGGCAACATGGTCAAGGTCGTGGAAACATTATGAACACGACACTAACTTTCTTTATCGAGAGATTAGAAAGGAAAGGTTTAAATTTTCACATTTTTATACATCAAGAAATTATGGTCTTTTGAAGCAAAATCTTGAAGAAAAAAACTCCTGGGCAATAAACTGGCATTGTTCTTTATATATAAGAAATATGCTTACCATAGCACCTTATAGAACTCTAGTAAGGAATCAAGGCCATATGGGTAACAGGGAAAATAGTGGAAATACAAGATGGTTTGATCAGAAAATATCTAAAACATTTATTAAATCAAAACTACCAGTAGTACAAACCAAATTTATTTATACAAGGTTTGCAATTTCAAATCTAGCATATTTTTTTTATAGAATTTTTGAAAAATATTTTTTAAAAAAATTATAGTTTTCTCTATTTTTTTAGCATCTTTAAATAATATGCACATATAATGCTGCTATGAATATTCAAAACTTTATATCAAAAGCAATAGCTAAATGGAAAATCTTTATAGCAATTTTTATTATGTTAACCCTATTAGCAGTTATTTATAATGCTTTTGCTGAAAAATACTACAAATCTTCAATCAGAATATATGAAATCAAAGAAAGTAACTTTATGAATAATGCCTCAAGTGGGTTATTGGGAATTATTGGTGGATCTGAAACAATGGATAACGGATGGTATGGATTAAAATTATTACGCAGCAGAGATTTGTTAGAAGATTTTATTCAGTCATACGGATCAAATAAGATTTTGTATAAATATTACGGAGAAGAAGTTAAGAATTTAAGCGCTGAAACACAAACGAATATAGCCTATTCAATTGTTTCTGAGGATTTACAAATCCTTCCTAAGCAGGATGGAGTAACACAAGTTAACTTCATACATAAAGACAAAACAGTACCGGCAGAATTTTTAGATGGATTGATAAAATATATAGATAATTACGTTAGAGAGAAAGATATTACAGATAAAACAAATTTCATAAATAACTTAGATTTAAAAATTAGTAATCAACCTAATCAAATGGTAGATAAAGCACTATCCAAGCTTTACGAAAATAATTTGCAAGAGTTGCTTATTATTGAATCGAGAAATGAATATGTTTTTGGTATTATAGATTCGCCAAGATTTCCATATAATCATTATTATCCAAACTTAAATATCCTCTTAGTTATAAGTTTACTTATTTCTTTAGCCTTACATTCTATTTATATTTTTTATAAATATGATGAAGATTAAATTTCTAAAGTGAAAAGTTTTATTCTTTATATTTCAAGTTTATTTTTTTTTATTAACTATAACCTTAATCCAATTTTTTCTTTTTATGGGATTCCATCTTTATTGAGTGATTTAATCCTGATTTTTGCAATATTATGCCTTTCAATTGTTTTTTTTATGACAAATAAGCTTGAGAAATACCCATCTATATTGTTACTTAGTCTTAGTGTACTTATTATTTTTAACTTAAGTTCCTTTTCAATAATACAGGTTTTAACACCATTATTATTTGTATATACAGCTTTCATATTGGCATCAAATGTAAGTATGGAATTTTCTTCACAAACTACTTTTACTAAAAATAATTTGCAATTTACAACTTTAATTTTTCTTATAGTAGCATCCTATGCGACATACTGTTTTTCATTACAAATTATCGAATCTTTGAAGACAGGAGTTTGGTCTGAAATCAATCGTCAAGGAATGGCAACTTTCTTTCTAGTACTTCCATTTTTATATAAACTATTTGAATATACATATAAATTCAAGCCAAGCAACTTCTTTTACTTATTTCTTCTAATAGTATGCTTAACTAATGTTCTTGTGCTTCAGTCAAGAACTGCATCAATAGCCTGTATTATGTATTTCTTAATTTTCTTTTTAATGTCAAAAAATAAAGCAGCATTAGTTTTTATTGGTTTTTTAACTATTTCTCCTATTGTTTTTCTTTTTTGGGAAAATTTACTAGAGTTTGCACCTAGACTATTTAATTATTCATATATCGGAAGTGATACCTCTTCAAATTCAATTGCAGGCAGATATGTCCTTTACAATGAATCATTATCAAAGATAACTACTAATCCAATTTTGGGTGATTTTCCACCAATGAACAATTTTTTATTGGAGCACTATCCTCATAACTTTATTTTAGAAATTTTTATAGATTTTGGAATGATCATTGGATCTGCGTCTATTATTGCGATTATATATTTAATAATAATAAATTTGCGTATATCCGTTTGGATGCTTCCATTATTCGCTGCGATGTCAGTTAGTTGGTCAATTTATAATTCAAAGATATTTTTTTTAATATTGTTTTTGTTACTCTTCAATATTAAAAACACAAAACCTCTTAAAATTGAAACATATTAGACAAAAATTAAAATTATTTTTTAGATTATTAGCATCTAAACTATTTCCAAGATCTATTATTTTTAAGGGTCCTTATGAAAACTGGAAATCTCTCGAGGAAAATAACTCATATGATTCATCTAGGCTAAAGGATAGGCTTTTTTCTCAAGCTCAAAAGGTTTGGGATGGCAAAGCTAAGTATGAAAGAGATGGTTTTATATTTAATGAAATACAAAGGTCATGGCAAGTATCTTTTTCATTTTCCATAATAAATTATCATAATAAAGCTGATTCTCTGAATGTGTTGGATTTTGGTGGTGCTTACGGCTCATCTTATATTGAAAATGCTTTCCTTGAAGATTTACTAAATTTAAAATTAATGTGGAACATAGTTGAATTACCAAGCATATCAAAATTAGGCTCTGAAAACTTTCAAACTAAAAGTTTTAAATTTTATGATGATATCAACAAGTTAGATTCACATATAGATGTTGTCCTATTTGGCTCATCAATACAATATATTCAAGATCCTTATCAACTTATAACAAGTATTTTAAAGAAATTCTCCCCTAGATATTTAATTTTTGATAGAACAGGATTTTCTTCTAAATCTAATGACGAAATATTTCTCCAAAAAGTCAATATGGAATATAAAGCTTCTTATCCTGCTTGGATACTTTCTCATTCTAAGTTTCTTGATTTTTTTAAATACAATAATTATGAAGTACTTATTGATTGGGATTCAATTCAGATACCGCATTCTAATCAAAAGTATAAAGGATTGCTTTTAAAAAAATGCTAAATCCTGAATACACAATTGTTACTCCTTTACATTCATTTGATGAGAATATATTGAAAACTGCAGAATCAATTATTTCTGCCTATAAAAGCTCAAAATGTTTAAAAATTCAGTGGATCATCAAATCCTCTAGAGAAATACAAAGCTCCAGTAGAAGTTCTCTTAAAAAGCTTTGTGAGAGCAAGATTGATATTAATTTTTATGAGAAGAAAGATAAAAATATGTATGAAGGATTAATTGATGCCATTGATTATGTGAGCACTGATTATGTTATTTGGTTAAATTCTGGAGATTTATTATTTGATGAATCATTTTCCAATTTATCTAAATCTATTGAAGATTCCAAACTTGCAACAGACATATTTATATTTAATAAAGCTGTAAAATTTCTTGATAATACAATTTATCACTCAAAGAGAAGATATTTCAAAAAACTTATCATTTCTGGCTTTTATGGATATTACGGTGAGTCTTTGCCACAGGAAAATATTGTTTTTAGAAAAAGCTTATTTCAAAAATTAGATTTCGAAACATTATCAAAATTTAAGTTAGCTGGAGACTGGTTTATTTTCAAGGAAATTTTTAGTATGGCAAATGAAATAAAACATGTGAACAGAAGATTTGCAATGTTTGTATATTGTGATGGACAGTTAAGTTCTAATAAAGAAGGATACAAAAATGAGATAAAAAGATTTCATAATTTTCAAGATGTCTTTTTCTTTTCTTTGTTCGCTTGGTTTGAAAAATTTCTTGGAAGGTTATGATACTTGTAAATCTTGAGAAAGGTGGTCACAGAGATGATTGGAATAATATTCTTAAGGAATTAAATCCAAACTTAAAACCAGTATACTTTATAAAAAATTTTATAAATATTTTTAAACTTATTCGTATTAAAAATTTAATCTTTTCATCTTTATCTGATGGAATGATTTATATTTTGATTGTTTCTTTTTTGAGGAAAATTTTTTTAAAAAAAACTAGATTTATTTATTTTACAAGGATTAATCAGGGCGGATTTAAGCAATTTATTTACAAGATATATATTTTTCTATTGCAATTTTTAGGAAATATTTTATTCATATCCTCATTGCCATCAGCAAAAAAAGATTATCTAGTAGATTTAAATTTTATTGATTTAAATATTTTTAAACCTAAATCATCACCCATATATGATATTGGATACTTTGGCGCAGTTTCTGATGATAAAAATTTTGAAGGATTTGTAAGATTTTTAAATCAAAATCATTCAACATTTAAAAATGCCATTATATCTTCTTACAACATTAATCATGATGATATTTCTCAATTTTCAAATGACATAAATATAAAGATCATAAAAAAGGCGATACCAAAAGATGAATTTGTAAGAAATTTATTAAAAACAAATTTTATTTGGGCTGCATATAAATACAATCAAACCTCAGGAATTTTTGGGGCTTGTTATCAACTTGGATTGAATGTTATTGTAAAGAAGGAAGGATATTTGAATAAGCTTAATTATAAAAATTCGTTCATTATAGAAAACGACTTGTTGGTAAATTCATTTGAACCGTCAAATAAAATATTTCTCATTGATAAAGCAAGAGAAATTCTTAAATGGAAAGAATCAATAAACTAGATTTTTACGCTGCAAATTACGTTGTTATGGTATAAGGATCTACTATCTGGAAGTATTTTACTGATAATTTTTGATACTAACGTTAAAGGCATTATCAAAATTGGAGTTAAGATAAATCTAATAATTTTATTTTTTGGAAAAATGCACTGATAGATATAAGAAATAAATAGTTGAGAAAGTGTTTCAACAAATGTTGTTGTTTTTTTACTATAAATTATCTCAAAGCCATTAGATTCAAGAATATGTTTTAAGCCAAAAGATGAATATCTTGCAAAATCATATGGCACCTCATGCTCATCCCATACAAAAGGAACAGTAATTAACAGTTTTCCTCCTTTTTTTGTAACTCTAGATATTTCCATCATTAATTCATCCAAATTAAATACATGTTCAAAAACCTCGCTAGCAAAAACACTATCAAAATAATTATCACTGAATGGTATTCTTTTTCCGTCATAGAAAATATCAATATCTTCATTGTCGTGAGGATGACCTGATTGATCAACGTCAATACCAATATATTCTTCCACATCAAATAGTTGCTCATAAGGTTTTGAACCGCATCCAACATCAAGAAGTCGACCTTTCATTTCCAAAGAAACATCTTTAAGAGCATCATATATTCCTTTTCTGATTATGAAGAAAGGATTTGTTAATATCGATGTAACGCCAATAATAAATTGATCTTTTTTAATTTTATTTTTAACTTTTGTAATCATTTTCAACCATTAATGATAATGCTTTTTAAATACTTAGAGGATTTTGTGGCTCTCACGCTAAATCTTTTAAATTTAACGAACTCTTCTCTAAAATTTTTATCTAACTCCGGTAGATATTTAAACTCACACACATCATAAAAGCCATCTGCATGCGCATAATAAGTGTAATTGTTTAATCTCACGCTATTAATGTTTGTATCTACGGTGCATCTAATATTTTCGCTATTAATTAAATATTCTCTTTGATATTTTACATGAGAAGTTGGATATAAATTATTTATAGAAATGTTATTTAGTATTTGGCATGCGTCTTCAATTAATTGCGTTTTAGTAAGAATTGTTTTATTCATATCAATATAATACTTTCTACCAAGTTGCCCAGATTTAAACTTCATTTCTAATTTAGCATTGCTGTAATCATTTTCATAAAAACGAATTCTCAGCTTTATTCTAGAACTAACGCCATCAATATTTTCTCTTACCAGAGAAAAATCTTCGTCATCAAAATAAATTGAATTTACAATTCTATTTTCATAAATTTTTTTAAAACCTGACTGATATAAAGTAGGTTTAAAAAAGTGTATTTGACCTTTTTTAAGTGAAATTTTTCGTTCGAATCTTTCTGAACTTTTCGCTTTGGCAAAGTATTTATCTTGATTAAGAATCATTTGGCAGTTTTAGCTCCGTACTCATTGCCGTAGAGCATTTGAAAAATTTCATTCGAAGAATATAAATCTATACTTAAAAAATCTCTTTCAAAACTAGCATTAATTTTTTCACCAATCAAAAAATTTGAACTTTCGCCATCAGTTATTATTTTCTCAACTTTTATTGAAGGAAAAGCGTACTCCTCTTTTTTCATATATGCAGCTCCATATAATTTTGTTTTTTCAAATGTAGCATTTAATACTTCTAATCGTGAGCCATCTTTTGATACAAGGCCAATTTCTGAGTCTGAAACGGAAAAATTGGTAATTTTAACATTTGAATTTTCTCCAGCACTCACACTTTTATCGCCAATATTATTTGAATTTAAGTTACTAATTGTAATATTTGAATCAGATGCATCTAAGCAGTCATTGGCAATTAGACTGCAATACAAATTATTTATTTCACCATCACTAAAATCAGAGTCTAAGGCATCTGAATGAATGTTTTCAAAACTAACACTCTCTATAATAAATTTTGATGTAATTAAATTAATTGCATCTTCAGATAAATTATTTCTAAACGTAACTCCAGATAGAGTTGCATTTACAGAAATTAGATTTAATATTCCTGATATATTCCTATTCCTGATATTTACAATCTTATTTTGGTCAAAAACTATATTTTTTGCTACGAATTCACCATCATTTTGAATGAATGTTACAGGCCCGCTAATTATTAGCGGATCGTCTTTTGAAAGTCCCTCTATTAATGAATAACCTTCTAAAATTACTAATGTAGGCTCTTTAAATACTAGTTCACGACCTTTAAAGTTATAGTTGATTTTTTTAATTATTTTTGCATCTGTGTCATATAAAGGAATATTAATCGATTCACGATCAGTATCAAGAAAATTTTGGGTCCTTATTTCTGAATATGCTCCAGAATTTTGAAATAAATTCATTCTCTTCTTTATTAATCCAATTCTTTTATTGATCAATTCAATTTTAAAAAAATATGGCAAAAATCCTCTATAAAAAATACTATCTGATGGCATCAATCTTGAATAAAATTCATTATCAACGTATTTAAATCGCTCATCATAAATACTATTTATTTTATTAAAAAAGGAATCAGTAGCATAATCATCAAGGAATTTTAAATAGTATTTTAAAAATGCTTCATTATTTAAAAAACTTAAATAAAAATTACTATGCTCACATAACCATATACAGTTTGCATCATCCTCAAACATAATTAGGTCAAGTAAAATGAAATTATCAAATTTTCCAGCACCATAATGTAGATCAAATGCTAAAGGCTCAAATTTACCAGTTACTGGATTGAAATAAAATTTTACTGATTTTGGAATCGAGCCATGATAAGTTCCAAAAATGTCTATAAGCGCAAAGTATTTAGCCCATTTTTCAATGTCAAAGCTCTCATAGAGCATATTATTTATTTTTGTAAGATCATTATTTTTTAATAATAAGATAAATTTATTTAGCACTGATAGAGAGTAATTGTAAATACTATTATTTACCCAAGAAGTTTGATCATACACGTCAAAAACAACATCTGGTAAAGTTGTGCCCAGTTCTTCATCTAAGCCAAAAATTGGACCATCTTTCCTCTGCTGTCTCTCGAGAGTAATCTTTGAAGGTACTTCTTCATAGCTGTAAAGACCTCTGTTATCACCATTAAAACTTAGAAAAATAGGACCTTGCTTTAGGGCCAAAATTTTTTCATTCTTTATGACATTATTTGCTAAGTATTCCCATGAATAGTTTCTTATAATTGGCTTTTGAATTGAAAATTCTTCCATACCAAGAAAAACATCATCTCCAGATAAATTTACTCTATAAGACATACTATCAAAGTCCTCAAAATGTAATCTTCTATCACCTTTTTTTCTAATTTTCCCGGAAAGCTTTTTAGTTTCATCATTAAAAAAGATATCAAGTTCAGCTTTAACATATCTTGTTTTATTATTTTTAATCTGATCATTGAGATTTAAAACATTATTATGAGAAGTAGAAATATTAATTTTAGGGAAATCTGATTTTCTAAAAGCTCCTTTGATAGCGCCAGTCAAAAATCCGTAAGAATCTTCTACCGAACTAATTCTAATATTTTCATCAGATAGTTGTGCATTTATCCTGTTTTCAATTCCAGATATTTTTGATGAATAATAAAGCTTATTATTCAAAATTATTAACACGAAAAGTGTTACTGTAATTAATCCAATTATAAAAAATATTCTCTTAAACAAACTTTTGATTCTCGATAGAACATTACTTGATTTATTTAAAGTTTTGTTAGATTTTAATTTCATTGAGAAATTATTCAGGTATTACAATGTCTGAAATAAAATTAAACTGGATATTTTGATTATCTGTATAGCTATTAAAATCATTAAGAAGCTTGTCAGGTGAACTTATTCCAACAAATCTAAAAACAATTTTCGTTTGATTATTTTTTGATTCTATTTCTTTAAGAATCAAATCTGAGGAGTAATTTTTTAATTCTTTAAGACTTTTATTTTTCCATTCATTAACTTCATTACTTGGACCATTCACAATTAGGATAGTACCTTTGAGTTTATTATTTGAATCACTCCTGTCTCTATATTTATTCAAATATATTACTAAAAGAGAAGTAACAAGAAGAATAAATCCTGGTATAAATTGATTTGCGCCATAAGAAAGTCCAAGCCCAATAATTAAAAATAAATACACTAATTCTTCAGGTTCTTTGATTGCCGCCCTGAATCTAACAATTGATAAGGCTCCAACAAGGCCAAGCGAGAGTGCTAATGAGTATTTAACTATAATTATGATAATACATGTTATTGCAGATAAAAGAACAAATACGTCTGAAAATGTTTCTCTGTTATTCATAGATCTTCCATATTTCACATATGCGTATTTAACAAGATATGCAGAAAAAACTGCACAAATTATGCTGTAAAAGGATGATAAAAAAGAAATGTTAATATCAGAAATAATGTCTAAATTGCTTAATAATTCGTTGAGTTGATTTTGTTCATTCATAATTTTTAATTAGTTAAATTTGAAAATATCAAGATTGAAACTAGACTTTCATTATACATAATGTGAGATATGGGCAATAAATTTTTGAATACAGGTATAATCATTTATCATTTTAGTAAGCATAAGAAAGATTTATTTAGAAACTATTAATATGACAGTAATATGATTAAAATTGTAACAATTTTTGATTCCAACTATGCCTCACTTGGTTTTTCTATGATGGAGAGTGCCGTTAAAAACATTAATGATGAAATATTGTTTGACATATACCCATTAGATAATTTTCATGACTCTATAAAAAAGTTTTGTTGCTCAAGAAGTATAAACTTTAATTATCATGATTCATTTTTTAAACAAAAATCCATCCTTGACAGAAAAAAGACAAGAGAATACTCAAATTTCATTTTTTCTTTGACTCCGAGCATTCTGCTTGAATCAATGAAGGCTGACAACTGCGAGTTAATGATATATCTTGATGCAGATACCTTTTTTTTTAATAAGTTAGATATCAGTTTTTTCAAAGACCTAAAAAAACCTATTCACTTGGTTCCTCATCAGTTTGATAAAAAGAACAAGAAGTTAATAAAATACGGAAGAATTAATGTTGGATGGATGTCTTTTGATGTAAATAACTTTCAAAGCACCGAGTTTCTTAAATGGTGGGAAAACAAATGCATACAATCAACAGAAACATCTGATCAATCACTAAAAAATGGAATTTTTGGAGATCAGCTATATCTTGACCATGCAAAAAAATTTTTTGATGTTGAAGAAATTTTGTTTTCAGGCATAAATGTTGCACCCTGGAATTTCCAAAGTTATTTAAAGCAGAAACCTAATTTTGATATAAAAATGTACCATTTTCACCATCTCTACAGAGATAAAAATTTTTATTATCTTCCATCACTCTATTACAAAAGATTAACATCAAAAAAAGAAAAAGTATTTTATCGAGACTATCTTCAAACTATAAATAAGATTCAAAGTGAATTTAATCTGAATGCCTCTCTCTCTAATAAGAGAAGATCATCGTCATTCTTTAAAAGATTATTGTTATATTTTTCAAGAGAAATGATTCCAATATCAAAATTTAAAACATGAAATCAAATAAAGTAAATAATAAAAAATTCAGTATATGTATTTATGACGAAATTGATAAATTAATTAATGCAAAGAGAGTTTTTTTCGTAAAGATATCTAAAGGACAGACTAAAGGTAAGCACGGGCACTTTATTCAAAATCAAGTTTTTTTCTGCATTGATGGGTCCCTAGAAGTTAAATTAAAAGGAAAAACAAATGAAGACTTAAAAATTAATAGTGACGAATTCGTATATCTCCCAAAAGAAACGTGGATAAGCTATAAAGCTATAAAAGATAGCTACATTTGTGTTATTTCAGATCAATA
>MDTG01331464.1_pt1 | contig 14267 bp, 9 predicted proteins | sample 811421 | NCBI WGS metagenome assembly MDTG01 (sample SAMN05326645, study PRJNA326480) | marine metagenome | isolation source: seawater | place: Pacific Ocean: South East | collected 2011
CAGGGTGTAGTCGGGCTCCACGTCCGGCTGGGTGCCGGACTCGAAGGACCGCCGACGAAGCTCCTCGAGGGCGGCGGGATCCTCCGTGTACCTGCCGTAGGCGGTGATGACCTGGGCCTGGCCGGAGTTCACCAGCTGCTCGCGCATGCGGTAGGTGAGCTCGCCGACGTCGAACTGGGAGCCGGTGTCGTTGACGATGGGGTTGATCAGGAGCCGCGCGGGCTGGGTCGGCGAACGCTTGAGCACCCCGGTCTGCAGCATGGACTGGAGCAGTTCGCTGGAGGCCATCTGGATGTCCTGGATGTCGACCTGGCTGACGGTGACCACCGACTGGGTGCCTCCGGTCTCGACGTACTTGGCGCCGCTCTTGCAGGCGGCGAGGCCGGTGGCGGCGATCAGCAGGGTGCCGAGGACGAGGCCGTTCGGGGTGTGGAACATGGAGGGGCTCCTTCGATTGGGGTCGGGCTCAGTTGCTCCGACGGGTCTGAAGCTGGAAGGTTTCACAGGTGTCGTTCGGCGCGACGGAGGAGATCACCGCGGTCCCGCCGGAGGCGATCGTCGCGGTCTGCCAGGTCGATCCCGAGGGGACCTGCATGCCGTTGGCGTCCAGCCACTCGAACTGGTAGGCGAACCGGCGGTAGCGGAAGTCGTCGTTGGCCACCGTGACCTGGACCTGGTAGGGGCCGCCGGGGGTGCGCGCGAACCGCACCGCCTCGGCCTTGAGGAAGATGCTGGTCAGGGCGTCGTTGATCTGTTCCTGGTACCGGGTCTTGCCGGGCTCGTCCCCGGCGGTCGCCCGGTAGGTGTTCACCGACCCGCAGGCCGACAGGAGCATGGCCGGGACCAGGAGTGCGCTCAGGAGGATTCGGGTCATTCCGCGGGGTTCCTTTCGCTCGGGGAGGGGACGGTGGATCCGGGGTCCACCTCGGGGGGTGGGGTCGGGGAGGGCGCACCGGGGGCGAGGCGGATCGACTCGATCCCGGCCTGCGGGGCGGCCGGACCGGGCAGGGTCGCGACCACGAGGTTGTGCTCCGACGGCTGGACCCGGACGGTGCCCAGCAACCGGTTGTCGGAGGTTCGTACCAAGATCGTACCGGATGGTGGCGTGGAGGTCCGGGCGGCGTAGATGAACTTGGGCAGAGTTCGCCAGGTTCTGAGGTCCGCGGCGGTGGTGACCGCCTGGTAGATGATCCCCGCGAGGTTGACCAGCCCGCCCGAGTCACCGGCGGCCTGGGACGCGGCCCAGGTCCCGACGGTCTTGATGGCGGCGCTGAGCACCTCCTGCATGACGATCACCGGGAGGCGCCGGGAGTAGTCCGCGGCGATCATCGCATCGACGTCGGCCAGCAACACCCCCTCCACCACCCGGTCCCCGACCTCGAGGCGGAGGCCGGAGGGGGCGTCGGGGACCGGCTCGAGCACCGGGAACGCCGCGGCGACGTAGTTGACGTCACCCACCGGGATGGGGATGTCCAGGCGGAACTCCTCCAGCCGCGGCGCCAGCCCGCTCATGAAGACCACCCAGGTGCTGGGGATGAACCGGTTCAGCTCCAGGGACTCGAGGTCGGGGTCCACCAGCGGACTCGCGTCGGGGTTCATCGCGACCACCTCGCGGAGGTCGAACCGGGCGTTGCCGAGGTCGCCGGCGTCGGTGGCGTTGGCGATCAGGAAGATCCCCCGCAGCCAGCTGGTGAACGGGTTGCGCCAGTCCGCGTAGGCCTCGAGGTCCCCGAGGCCGGCGTAGGCCTCGCGCAGGGCCGGGGGCACCTCCAGGCTCTCCGCCGGCAGCCCCTCGTCCTCCGCCTTCTTCGAGAGCGCACGTTCGGATCGCTCGATCTCCTCCTGCGCCTTCTCGACCGCGTCCTGCTGCCAGGCGCGGGCCCGGTTGAGCTCGATGCGGGCCTCGGCAGGCTGCCCGAGCCGCAGCCGGTTGATCGCCTGGAGGGTGTTGAGCATGATCCGGTCGGTCACCGTCCCCCGGTACTCGGAGATGGTCTGGTTGACCAGGGTGGTGGTGATCGCCTCGGTGACCCGCGCCTCGGGCTCGGTGTCGAGGTAGGGCAGGACCGCCTGGAAGGCGGTGTCGTAGTACCGAGTGCTGTCCTCGGTGCGTCCCGCGATCTGGGCGGTGCGTCCCGCCTCCAGCAGGTAGATCACCCGGCTCACGGAATCGTCGCCCCCGGCCGCGAGCGCCTTCGCGGCGGTGTCCGCCGCCTCCGGATACGCGCCGGCCAGCTCCTGGCTGGCCACCAGCGCCGAGGAGGACCGGTAGTCGCTCTGGCAGCCGCCGAGCCCGAGGAGCGCCACGGCGACCGTGGCCACGGTGCGGGAGAGTCCGATCGGCCCCATCAGCGGATCACTCCCCGAGCAGCTGGGCCCAGATGCTTCGACCGCCCACGTTCAGGTTCCGGACCTGGGAGGTGTCGATGCGTACGTTGCTGTTGCGCAGGAACTCCGCGAAGGCCCGGATCGCGGTCAGCTGGGATTCGCGCAGCACCTCCCCGTCCTTGAGCGCCTCGAGCACCTCGATGTTCTCCACCCACCGGCGTCGACCCGAGTCGGAGAGGTCCATCGCGAAGCGCAGCTGCTGACCGTCGGGACCGGGGCGCACGTTGACCACCTGCTGGAGGGGCGTGAAGAGCGGATGCTCGATGGTGAGGCGATGCAGTCCGGGGCTGGTGCCGAGGGTCCCCGGGGCGGTGCCCGCGAGCACGCCGTCGACCAGCACCCGGGCGCCGACCAGCGAGATCGGCAGGCGGGCGGAGGCGACGGTGAAGCGACCGTCGGGATCCGCGACGATGTCGGGGACCTCGAGTCCGCTGGCGACCAGTGCGATCGAGAGTTCGACCTCGCCCGCGTCCGCCACGGTCGGCGCGGGCAGGGCGCGCATCGCGTCGCTCGAGCGGCGGCAGACGTTCCGGGAGGCCTCCTGCAGCAGGTCGTCGATCGGGTCCACCTCCTGGGTGAGTTCCGCGGTCCGCCGGATCGACTCGGACGCGTCGGCCGAACCACCGTAGATCGAACGGCCGGTCCCGCCGTCCACCACCCGCAGGCTGACCCCGAGGGTGAAGGTCCGGACCTCGGACCGGACGCCCAGCGACGGGTCGTTGAAGGCTCGGTCGTCGATGGTGTAGTTGGTGATCGAGGCGACGAGGATCGCGTCCGCGCCCAGCAGCTCCGCGAGCCGGACCGCGGAGGCCTGCTCGGAAAGCGCCTGCTCCACGACCCGGGAGGGGGACTCGGGCGATCCGGTGTTGGGGCCGTCGCCGGCGAACCGGGCGACCCCGTTGACCAGGTCCGCACGGGACACCACCGAGACACCCTGCCCGCTCAGGCAGGCGGTGATCTCCTCCTCGAGGCGGGCGGTGCTCGACGCGGGAAGGTCGGAGTCCAGCAGGCGGGTGAAGATCGCGAAGGTGCGTGCGGAGCGACCAGCCGCCTCGGCCGGGGCGCGGGCAGCGGTCTTCGCCGCCTCGGTCTGCCCGGACGGGGCCCCGGAGCCTGCCGCGGGTGCGGGGGCGGTGGTGGCGGCCCCGGAGCGGTCGGAGCCCCCGGCGGTGCCGCCGGGGTCGATGCCGGCGGGCAGCCCCTGCGGGCGGTAGCGCATCAGGGACCCCTTCTGGATCCCGTTGTCCACGATCGCCTGAGCCTTGGAGAAGCGTTCGCCGGCCTCGGTCACGCGCGCCCAGCCCACGGGGACCTCCTCGCTGCCGAGTTCCGCCCCGGTGTCCGGATCGACCAGCGCGGGGCCGGCGTGCATGACCTCCCAGACCTGTCCCGCCACGACGCCGGAGGCCGCGGTCCGGTTGAAGCTGACCTGCCCGAAGCTGTAGGCGAGGACCTTGGCGGGGAACACCGCGCTGGTGATCGCCTCCGCGGACTCCGAGGCGAGGCTGGCGGCGACCGTGGCGAGGACCGCCTGGGTGGTGTTCCCGGTGCGCTCGACGCCGGGGATGACCTCCTCGAGTTCGTTGCGGTCGATCCGCAGCGGGGCCGAGCTGAGCAGGCGACCGCTGGTGGTGTCGTAGACCCGCACCACCCCGGAGAGCTGGATCATCCGGCGTTCCGCCTCGGTGGCCCCCAGCTGCTTCTGGAGCACGGTCCGATCGGTGATGTCCTGGAAACCGTCGACGGTGAGGATCGTGACGTACCTGGCACCCGCGAGCTGGAAGCCCCGCGCGGACGCGGGATCGAGCCGGTCCACCAGTCCGCTGGCCGCGAGGTCCTGCTCGCCGAGGATGGTGCTCAGGTCCCCGCGCGCCACGATGTCGAACTTCTGCGTGCGCTGGAGCTGGGCCTCCATCTGCCCTTCCGCGCCCTGCACGATCTGCTCGAGGGCGTTGAGGGTCCCGGCGGCCTCCGCGGCGGCCCGCACCGCGGGCGTGGCCTCGAACCCGCGAATCGCCATCGTCGCCTTCTGGGCCAGCGCCGGGGTGGCGAGGAACAGGGCCAGGAGGGCGCCGGCGCCGGAGGCGCGAACGGAAGGGCGGTTGATTTGCATGGGTGTCGCTCCAGTTTTTCCGTGAAGACGTGAAGAGTGGGTAGAATCGAGCGGTCGTGCGGGGGGTCCACCCGCCAGCCAGCAGCCACAGGGATCCGGACAGATGTTCGAAACGCTCACTGAACGCTTCAACCATACCTTCAAGCAGCTCGCAGGTCGCGGCCGGATCTCGGAAGAGAACGTCCGGGAGGCGATGAAGGAGGTCCGACGCAGCCTCCTGGAGGCGGACGTCAACCTCGAGGTGGTCGGGGAATTCTGCGACGAGGTCACCCGGGAGGCCCTGGGCTCGGAGGTGCTCAAGAGCCTGCAGCCCGAGGAACAGATGGTCGGCATCGTCCACCAGAAGCTCGTGGAGCTGATGGGACCGGTCGACAGCCACCTGATGATGGTCGACCCGGGTCCCACGGTGGTGATGCTCTGCGGGCTCCAGGGCACCGGCAAGACCACCACCTGCGGCAAGCTCGCCGCGTTCCTGAAGAAGCGGGGCCGGCGGGTCCTGGTCGCGGGGGCGGACCTCCAGCGACCGGCCGCGGTGGAACAGCTCCGGCAGGTGATCGAGGACTCGGTGGCGACCGCGCCCGGCGACGGGCACGTGGCCTTCCACGGCGAGCCGGAGAAGTGCGCGGAGTACGGCGAGGCGACCGGGGTGGCGGTGGGCGTCTGCCAGCGCGCGCTCGCCCGGGCGCGAACCGAGCGCTTCGACGTGCTGATCCTCGACACCGCGGGACGACTGCACGTCGACGCGGACCTGATGAGCGAGCTCGGCGCGATCGACCGCGCGGTGCAGCCGCACCAGCGGTTCCTGGTGGTCGACGCGATGACCGGCCAGGACGCGGTGTCCTCCGCCCGCGAGTTCAACGAGCGACTCGCGGTGGACGGGATCATCCTCTCCAAGTTCGATTCCGACACCCGGGGCGGAGCCGCGCTGAGCGTGAAGAAGGTGACCGGGGCGCCGATCAAGTTCGTGGGGACCGGGGAGCGGATCACCGCGCTCGAGGAGTTCCACCCCGAGCGCATGGCGGGCCGCATCCTCGGGATGGGCGACGTGGTGAGCCTGGTCGAGAAGGCCCACGAGGAGGTCGAGGAGGAGGAGGCGGAGCGGCTCGCGGACAAGATGGCCAAGGGCCAGCTCACCCTCAACGACTTCACCAGGCAGCTGCGCATGATGCGACGGATGGGCCCCCTCAAGCAGCTGATGGGAATGCTTCCCGGGGTCGGCGGCGCGCTGAAGGACCTCGACGTCAACGACAAGCAGCTGGACCGGCTCGAGGGGATCGTGAACTCGATGACCCGCCGGGAGCGCGAGGACACCGGGGTCCTGAACAAGAGCCGCACCAAGCGGGTCGCCCAGGGGGCCGGGGTCCCCACCACCGAGGTCAACCGGCTGGTGAAGCAGTTCGGGGCCATGCAGAAGATGACCAAGCAGATGGCCGGCCTCGGGGCGATGGGCAAGATGAAGGCCATGAAGCAGATGCAGGCCGCCGGCGCGGGCGCGATGGGCCCGGGGGGCGGCGGGCTGCCCGGCATGGGCGGGCGCGGCTCGACCAGGACCAAGAGCGTGAAGTCGGGATTCAAGCGCCGCAAGCGTCGCTGACCCGCACCCGCGAGGTGGTCACTCCTCGATCGGCAGCGGGTCGTCGACCCGCCCGTCGATCCAGTCGCGGATGCGCGGCATGAACACCTCCTGGATCAGGATCTTGATGCAGGCCGCGACCGGGATCGCGATCAGCATGCCGTAGAGCCCGGCCAGGGTGCCCCCGGCGAGGATGGCCACCACGATCGAGACCGGATCGAGGTTGGTGGCCTTCCCGGCGATCAGCGGGGTCAGGCAGTAGTCGTCTGAGAACTGGCAGATCATGTAGACCAGTCCGGGCCACAGGATGATGCCCCACCAGGCCATCTGCTGCTCGGCCGGCAGGGAGAACTGGTCCGCCGCCATCAATCCGATCGAGAGGGGCAGGCCGATCCCCCCGAGGTAGGGGATGAGGGAGAAGGTGCCGATGATGATGCCGAGCGGGATCGCGTACGGCACCCCCACGATCGTCCAGCCGACCGAGTACATCACCGCGAGGATCACCGCGATCACGATGCGGCCGCGCACGAACCCGCTGACCGCCCGGTCCATCTCCCCGATCAGTCGCAGGGTGTGCTCGCGGTGGTCCTTCAGGATCATGCCGCTGCCGAAGGAGGTGATCTTGGGCCAGATGATCGTGAAGTAGAAGAAGTAGAACGGGATCAGGAACACCAGGATGCCGAGCTGGAGCACCCCCAGCGCGAAGGTCACCACCCGCCGGGCCCCGGACCCGAGCACCCCGAACCAGTCCAGCTTGCCGCCGGCACCGGCGGACCCGCCCGAGGCGTCCGCCGAGAGCCGTTCATCGATCTGTCGGTCCACTAACGCCCGGATGCGCGCCTCGTCCAGCGCAGCGGTCCCGTCGGGACCGGTCCGACCTCCGGGGATGGTCCCGGCGCGGGCGTCGGCATCGGCGGTTCCCCCGGGGACCGGGGGCTTCGAACCGTCGGCGGGGGTGGATGCCCCGGCGGGATCGCTGCCGGTGGCCACCGCGCCGGCGGACACCCCGATCCACTGCTGGGCCCGGTCCACGAACTGCTCGATCTGGGGCTGGATCGAGTCCGGCGCGTAGTCGATGACGTGGTCGATCGCGCCGTCGTACTTGCCCTTGCGGACCGCGTCGAGGAAGGACATCGTCTGGCTCACCGCGAGCGGCACCGTCAGCACCCCCACCAGCAGCACCGTCACCCCCCCCACCGCGAGGATCGTCGCGGCGGAGAGCGAGCGGGGGAAGCGCAGCCGGCGCTCCAGCAGCGAGACCACCGGGGCGAACAGGTAGGCGAGGAGGACCGCGACCAGCAGGGGCACGGTGATCGCCCGCATCTCGTAGCCGAGCCAGATGAACAGCAGGACCAGGAAGATCCACGCGAAGTCACGTATGGGCTGGATCTGCCACAGGTGGCGGTCGGCGGCTCGAGGGGTGTCTGAGACCTGCTTCTGGGATTTCATGCGTTCTCAACATTCGCGGAGGCGAGAACTCAACCGTCCTGGAACCTGACCTGGCGATCGTCCTGGAACCGGTCCTCCCCGAACGCCTCGAGCAGGTCGTAGACCCCGCGGAAGTCGGCGAGCGAGTCGTCGTCGGTCTTGGAGAGCGTACCTTCGTTGACCAGGACGAACACGATTCGTCCGAAGTCCTCGGTGCGGTGGATCTGCCAGTGCCGAAGCACGGCGGGCGCCATGATCCCCCACCGTTCGATGGCGAAGTCGCGAAGCCCGAGGCAGAGTTCCTGGCCCTTCATGTGCCGGGGCTCGTTGGGCAGGTGGTGCCCCGCCTCCTCCAGCCGACACTCCGTGTAGCCGAGGCCCTCGCGGACGAAGTCGTAGGCCTCCTCCGGGTAGGGCAGGCTGGTTCGGGCGAGTTCGGACTCGAAGTCGTGCTGGGTGGTGTCCATGAGGCTCCGCCTGGATGGGGGTGGGTTGCCTGATTCTAAGCCGACACCCGTCCCGCATGCCAACCCTTTCATCGGCAGAACCGACCAGATTCCACCAACGGCCGGGGAAGGGGAAGGCCCCCCGGCCCGGGAATCACTCAGGCGCCGGGCCCGAGCAGGGTCAGGACCTCGCGGCCTGGACGAATCCTGACCGGATCGGGGGACTCGATCGGCAGGGCGATCAGGCCGGTCGTGACCCCCGGTTCGAGCAGCACCTGCTCGAGCGGGACACCGAGGGCCGCGGCGCCGTGCACCGTCGCCATCGGGAGCCACTGCTCGAGGGTCGCGCCCTCCTCCTGGAGGCGCAGCACCTCGTCCACGACCGAAAGTCGGTTCGCCGCGGGCCCGGACGCCGGCAGGCAGGGCCGGCCGTCGGTTCCCAGGGCCACCGGGACCCCCGCCCGGAGCATCGCCGCCCAGGGGTGACCGGTCGCCCCGCCCTGCGGATGGCCGAAGTACCGGTACGCCCGGGGGCAGTAGACCACGGTGGCCCCGTGCTCCGCGAGCGCCTCGAGGTGCCGCGGATCGCAGTAGTTCGCGTGGGCGACGACCGTTCGGGGCGAGGGCTCCAGCCGGGGCAGGTACGCCTCGAGGGGATGCACGCCGGGAGGCGGTGCCTCGTCGGGGGCGTAGCCCATCGCGGCCAGCCGGGTCCCGAAGGGTCCCCCGCCGTCGCGGCACCACGCCAGTTCCTCCTGGGACTCCGCCAGGTGGGTCGAGACGGGCAACCCGGCGTCCCGCGCGGCGGCGTAGAGCCCGGGGGCGGTCGAATAGGGTGCGTGGGGGGAGCAGCCCGGGACCAGCCCGTGCCTCGAGGGAGGGAGTTCGGTGATCGCCTCCACCAGTGCGCGGGCCGCGTCGACCCGGGAGCCGTGCCCGAGGACCTCGACGAACCCGACCCCCCCCAGGACGCTGGCGGCCAGCGCCCGGTAGGCGCGAATCGAGCCGCACACGTCCCCCACGAACGGGCACCCGCCGCGGAGGGAGGCGGCCACCCCCTGCTCGACGGCGGCCTCCACCGCCCCCGGGGCCTGCTGCGCGCGCCGGTGCCCGATGATCGCCCCGAGCCAGCCGTCGAAGTCCCCCCCGTCCGGCAGGGGCGGGAGGTCGGAGAGGTCCAGGTGGACGTGGGCGTTGACCATGGGCGGGGCGACCAGGTGTCCGGGGTGGGAATCGACCACCACGTCCGGCCCGGGGGTGCCCACCACCTCCGGCGCCCCGGAGGCCAGGACGCGCCCGTCCTCGACCAGCACCACCCCGGGTGCGTGCACCGACCGGGCGTCCGCGACCACCGAGGCTTGAATCATCCGGCGGGAATTCGAATTCACGGTCTCACCCTGTGCATCATGACGGTTGGGCACATGAAACCCCTCCCAGGACATACACTTTACGCCAGATCGAGCCCACGCGGATGCCTGAACGGTGAAGGCACGCGGGCTCCACGGAATCTCACCCTCCAGCAGGAGCTCACGGATGCGCACTACCCTCCTGACCGTCTTCGGGTCATCACTCGCCCTGTCCCTCGTCGCCGGCTGCGTCCCCCAGCAGAAGTACGACGAGCTCACCACCGCCTACCGCACCAAGGAACAGCAGACCCTCAAGCTGCAGGAGGAGCTCGATGCGTCGAAGGCGAACCAGAAGATGCTGCGGACCCAGCTCACGGATGCGCGGGCCTACCTCGACCAGCTGGAGACGATGACCTCCGAACAGGCCACGGAACTCTCGCGCATGGAGGGGGACTTCCAGTCGCTCTCCCAGCGGGTGACCTCGCTCCGGGTCGCGGCACTGCCGCCGGAGCTCAACGCGAAGCTCACCATGCTGCACGACCGCTACCCCGACATGCTGTCCTTCGACGAGGCCACGGGCATGCTGGAGTTCAGCGCCGACATGAGCTTCGGGCTCGGCTCGACGGAACTGTCCTCGCAGGCCAGGACCGCGATCGCCACCCTCGCGCAGATCCTCAATACCTCCGAGGGTCGCGACTTCGACCTGGACATCGTCGGGCACACCGACAACGTGCCGGTCAACCGCCCCGAGACCAGGAAGCGCTTCCCCGACAACATGCACCTCAGCGTGGGCCGGGCGATGGCGGTCCGCTCGCAGCTGGTGAACGACGCGATCACTCCGCAGCGGGTGAAGGTGGGCGGCTGGGGCGAGCACCGTCCCGTGAAGGCCAACCCCAGCCGGGGCGGGGAGGCGGCCAACCGCCGGGTGGAGATCATGCTGGTCCCCCGGAGCACCCCGGCCCTCGCCGGCGCCCCCGGTGCCGGCATGGACGCCAACCGTGCCGTCGGGGGCTCCTCCGACGACCAGATGGACTTCCCCCCCAAGTGAGGCCCGGGGCCCGGGCCCTCCGTCCGGGAATCCGGCCCTGATCCGGACCCGATCGGGTCCGACCCGAGGGGCTGGCCACCGAGAAGGGAGGCTGCCTAAGTGCCGCCCTTTTCGCAAAATGGGGAAACAATTAACCGGATCCAGACCCCGAACCGGTAGCCTAGGGGCCAGTCAGAGAGAGCATCCGGATGTCCCTCGTCCGGACCAACGAACCCAACCGGATCCCCCGCTGTGAATGGAGGCGGCGCGGGCTCCACCAGGATCCCACCGCGCGCCCCTGGTGCCGGTGGACCACGTCCCGGGCCCGGGACGATCGGACCTGGCGTTCCGTCACGACCACCACCGCAAGACACTGAGATGAAGGATCGAACCACCATGACCAGCAGCAGCATCCACCTCGGACTCGCCGGCGCCACCGCCCTGATGGGACTGGCCGTCGCGACCCCCGCGATCGCCGGCACCCAGGGAAACACGATCGAGATCAACGAGATACGCATCGAGCAGACCGGCGCCGACCTCGACCACTACGTCGAGCTGAAGGGCCCCCCCGGCGCCCTCCTCGACGGCCTGGCCTACGTGGTGGTGGGTGACCAGTCGAGCGTGTTCCCGCCCCAGCAGAACGGCTACGTCGAGGAATTCGTGGCCCTCGACGGGTTCGCGATCGGCGCGGACGGCTTCTTCGTGATCGCGGAGAGCTCCTTCTCGCTCTGCACCCCGGACCTCGTCGCCCCGTTGAACTTCGAGGGCAGCGACAACGTGACCCACCTGCTGATCGAGAACTGCGGCCTCGGCCTGGGCAGCGGCCTGGACACCGACGCGGACGGGGTGGCCGAGGGCCTTGCCGGCTGCACGGTGGTGGACTCCGTGGCCCTGATGCAGTCCCTCAACCCCGACGGGATCTCCGAGGACCTCGTCTACTCGAGCACCCTGGTGGGGCCCGATGGCGGGCTGGTCCCCGCCCAGGTCTACCGTTGCGCGGACACCGGGGCCTGGGGCATCGGTGGGGCCGACCTCGGTGAATCCGACACCCCCTGCGCCGACAACCTCGCCTGCAGCGGGGGGTCCGGTGGAGGTTCGGTGCTGATCAACGAGATCCGCATCGACGACCCCAGCACCGACGACAACGAGTACTTCGAGCTGAAGGGCGAGCCGGGCACGCTGCTTGACGGGCTGACCTACATCGTGATCGGCGACGGATCCGCCGGCAGCGGCGTCCTGGAACGGATCATCCCGCTCGACGGGTTGGCGATCAACGAGGACGGACTCTTCCTCGCGGTGGCCGACACCTTCAACCTCGTGGGCACCCCGGACCTGATCGCCGGCGGGAACAACCTCTTCGAGAACAGCGACAACGTGACCCACCTGGTGGTGCGCGACCTCGCCGCGACCGCCGCCACCCAGGACGACCTCGACACCAACGACGACGGCGTCCTCGACCTGATCCCCTGGACCGAGGTCGTGGACTCCATCAGCCTCATCGAGTCCGTCGGGTCCGGCGACCTGACCTACGGCGTGAACAGCGTGGGACCGGACGGGAACTTCGTCCCGAGCCACTCCTACCGGTGCTCGCCGGACGACGTGTGGACGATCGGGTCGTTCTTCGAGTCCGACGGCACCGACACCCCGGGCGCCGAGAACCTCTCCTGCCCCGGCGAGGGCGGCTGCGGCGGTCCGGACCCCGTGAGCTGCTTCGCGCTCAACGCCAGCGGAGGCTGCTCAGACGGCTCCTGCTGCACGCTCGTGACCGACAGCGACCCGGGCTGCGCGACGGACTGGGACCAGGCGTGCGTCGACCTGGCCCAGAGCCTCTGCGTCAGCTCCGGCCCCGCCCCCCAGGTCCGGCTCTCCGAGCTGCGGACCAAGCAGGGCGGCAACGACCTCGACGAGTTCGTCGAACTGAGCGGCGCCCCGGGCACCAACCTCGACGGCGTCAGCCTGGTGATCGTCGGCGGCGAGGGCACCGACACCAACGGGGTCATCGAGGGCACGGTGAACTTCTCCGGCCAGACCATCGGGAAGAGCGGGTTCCACGTGGTGGCGGAGGACTCCTTCGCGCTCGGCGTGTCCGACGCGATCCAGGAGCTCCCCTTCAACGACTTCAACAACAAGACCTACCTCCTGGTCTTCAACTTCACCGGTGCGGTCAACGCGGACCTCGACTCCGGCGACCAGTGCGTGCTCGACACCCAGCCGTGGGATGCCCTGCTCGACGAGGTCGCGGTCATCGGCCCCGCCGACAAGGCCGGCTCGATCGGCAACTGCATCTACTCCGCGGTCACCGTGGGCCCCGAGGGCAACTTCACCCCCGCCCACATCTTCCTCTGCAACAACGCGACGGGGGCGTGGTCCTTCGGCACCTTCAACCCGACCGACGCCCTCGCGGTGGACACCCCGGGGGCCCCGAACCCCGTCGACTGCTCCACCGACCCGGTCACCGTGTGCGGTGACGGGTCCTGCGACGTGGGCGAGGACGAGGTGAGCTGCCCCGAGGACTGCAGCACCGGAAGCGGCTGTCCCGCGTTCGACGAGCGCAACATCGTCGCGCCCTGCACCACGATCTTCGAGACCCTGGACCCGAGCTGCTGCACGATCTGGAGCGACGCCTGCCAGTCGATCTACGACAGCTACTGCAACTTCCAGTCCGCGCCGCCGGCCCCGGTGAGGATCAGCGAGATCCGCCGCGACCAGTTCGGCGCCGACGACGACGAGTACGTCGAGTTCAGCGGCGAACCGGGCTCCTCGATCGACGGGCACACCCTGCTGGTGATCGGCGACGGTTCCGGCGCCTCCGGCGTCATCGAGCAGGCGCTCCCCCTCGCGGGCACCTTCGACGACACGGGTCTGCTGGTCCTCGCGCGACCGTTCGTGCCCGGCGATGTCAAGGGCGAGGGCAGCGGGTTCAACCCCGCCCTCGGCACCCCGGACATCGTGTGGCCGGAGAACTGGAGCTTCGAGAACAGCGACAACCTCACCTTCATCCTGGTCTACGGCTACCAGGGCGTGGGGGGCGACCTCGGCCGGAACGAGGACCTCGACGCCACCGACGACGGGACCCTCGATTCCTCCCCCTGGCTCGCGGAGGTGGACTGCCTCGCGCTGATCGAGACCGATCCCGCGATCGAGGGCGAGCTGGTGTACTGCACCGAGCAGGTCGGTCCCGACGGGACCTTCGCGCCCGCGCACGTCTACTTCGACTGCGCGCTGGAGTCCTGGCAGATCGGGCTCATCGACCCGGTCGGTGCCAAGGGCACGGACACCCCCGGCGCGGCCAACCCCGGCTGCGACCAGGTGGCCCCGCCCTGCCCCGGCGACTTCGACGGCAGCGGGGACGTCAACGGCGCGGACCTCACGTTCCTGCTCGGGGTCTGGGGCACCGAGAACGTCGAGTTCGACCTCACCGGTGACGGCCTGATCAGCGGCGCCGACCTCACCATCCTCCTCGGCGGGTGGGGCTTCTGCCCCCAGTGACCCGCCTCCCCTCCGGCCCGGGCGCCGGACGGTGAACGATCCACGGCGCCCCCGACTCCGGTCGGGGGCGCCTTTCCACTGGCGGGCCCGGGTTTCTGGTGGTTTCGGGTCCGCGAGCGGTCGCGGTCGTCCGGTTCGAGGCTATGCTCGGCACGATGAACGTCATCGTGTCCCCCATCTCGAGGCTGGGCGAGCTGGTCAACCGCTACGTGGGGGGATTCGGACGCTTCACCGGCTTCGCCGGGACCACCGCCTACTGGATCGTGACCCAGCCCAGCTCGTGGACGAGGTGGCGGATCCTCGCCCCGCAGATCTACGCGGTCGGGGTGCTGAGCATCCCGGTGGTCGCCCTGACCGGGATGTTCATCGGCATGATCCTCGCCCTGGAGGGGTTCGCCCAGTTCGCGGCGATCGGCCAGGAGGATCGGATCGGCGGGGTGATCAACGCCTCGGTGAC
>MDTG01383811.1_pt1 | contig 14267 bp, 5 predicted proteins | sample 811421 | NCBI WGS metagenome assembly MDTG01 (sample SAMN05326645, study PRJNA326480) | marine metagenome | isolation source: seawater | place: Pacific Ocean: South East | collected 2011
CCTTGCAATATCACTCGTTTCGTGTATAAGTCATCTCTTGGAACTAAAATTCGATCGACCGTGAACTCCTTATCCTCTTGGAACCCTCTCAAAACGGCCGTCTCATCCGCGAACGTCTTCCCGTTGTCCTTCGATTGGTATATTTGACCATTCGTTAATTTCGCAATCACGCGTTCCGTTTTCTTCGTGTGATCGTCTTTGTTCGACGCGTCGTATCGCGCGAGCCATTCCATTTGTTCGATCGGCGACGGTTGCGTGATTGGTGAGAGCGTTTGGAACTGTGCTTGGGTCTCCGGGCATTTGATCTCCGCGTCGGCCAGAGCGGCACCACAATTATTAAAGGTAACGACCAATTGCACGTGTACAATACTCGCGACGACGACGAGGAATCTCATCATCATTGTTAAAGACGAGAAGGACGACGCTTCTTCGTGAACACCACGCGCGCGACCAATCCTCGTCCTTCTCTTCCTCAAAGGAGGAGGAGGGTCGTCCGATCTCGCCGCCTTCTCCTCCTCGGCCTCGTCCTCGGGTCTTCCCACTTTGACGTTGTGTTGTGTTACAAAGGTGCGTCAAAGTCGTTTTTGAGGATGGATTTTTCCCCAACAACAAAAAAAAATTCCCATTGTTTAGGGTTTTGGGTCCCTAAAGGAGTCAACGCTTGACAATTGGAAAAATCTAACGCGAGAAACGCGCTTGCGACTTTTCCAGCAAAGAGAGAGAGAGAGAGAGAGAGAGAGAATGAGCGCCGAACGAAAAGAGCAGCAGCAGCAGCAGCAGCAGCACTCGGCGGAGCGGAAACAGTTCAACGAGCTGCAGACGAAATACATCGAGACGACGCAAAAGTTGAAGCAGTTGCAATCGCAATTTCAACAAAAGCACGTCGACAAACAGAGAGCGCTGTTAACGGCGAAAGAGTTATCCTCGTCGTCGTCGTCGTCGTCGTCGTCGTCGAACGCGTCGGGGGAGGAAGGCGGTCCCCAGGCGAACTTGTATAAACCGCTGGGGAGAGGATTCGTTTTGAGATCGCGACAACAAATCGAGAAAGAGTTATCGGAAACGGTGAGAAAAGCGGAGAAGATGATGGACGATTGTCAAAACCAAAAGACATTTTTAGAGGGGAAAACGCAGGAAATCGAACGGAATTTGAGAGAGTTGCTGCAAGGGAACGAGGGGTTGCAGAGAGAGCTGCACGAAGCCGGTTTGCTTGGCGGAGGGATGCTGTGAGTTATGCGAGTGTGTATTTGATTGTGATTGAAACAGGTGTAGAATGTAGAACGCTCTCTCCCCGCTTATGCTACGCTCCGCACTTCGTCTCTGTTGGATTCGTAATACCTAGATCTGAGCGTTTCGACGTCGTCCGTGCCGTTCCATTCCGGGAGTTCTACGTGACGTAAACCTCTGTTGTGTAACCGTCGGTTTCGGATTTTGCACATTTTCAAACCAATGAAACCCAGGAGGACGAGCGCGATTAAGGCAATAAAGAAGAAGCCGAAGGATTTCTCGATTTTCATGTCTTCTGTATTGTCTATGGAGGCGGATTTTCCCACATTTTCGTTATTTCCTTCTTCTTTACCACTCGTCGCCATCGGTTTCTTTTCTTCGATCGTTCGTATCGTCCATCCGCCGTCGGCTATTCTTTGAATCTCTGTGTTTCCCGTCAGGTTCGGTGCGCTCGAAACGAGAATTGGGAAGGAAAGCGTAGCGCTCTCTCCGCGCGGGCCAATCGCTTCGATTGTCACGTCAATCGTTTTCTCTTGTTGTGTATCTGCGACAACTTTTGTCGCGTCGAAGAAAAATTCTCCCGTGTTTGCATCGATAGAAGCCGCTCGAATTGACCGAGCATTCAAAACTCTGAATTTGATATCCTTCTTCGCCTCCTCCATCGTAGCGTTCAGGAACGATGCTCCAAAGGTAAACGATGCGATTTCGTTAGATGCCAACTCTAAAGCGATATCAACCGCCGGCATGCGAGTAAATACGGGAGGGTTTGTAAACTTTTCGCAACTCTGGCCTTCGTAGCCATCCTCGCATTCGCACTGAAAGGTTTCTGTGGTACAAATACCTCTGCCGTTGCACGCGATGGAGAACGTCGGGTCTAAGCCAGGACATTTATTCGAGGTACAGTTATCGGACGGGTTGCCTAATCCAAATGCACACGCCTCGCAAAATGGAAGTTTGCATTTGTAGGAAAACATTTCAAGAAGCGTCGTCGACTCTGTGTTATCTGGCGAAGCTGACTTTGTGTATCTTTCTAACAAAGCGTCGCCGGCGACTTGCCCGATTGAAAACGTTGGAATAGTAAACTTTGATTGTGGGAAACCACGCCAATTGTCAGCCGCGGGTGCAGGAACCCGACTTTCGTGCGTGTCGACGTTAACGATTAACACACCTATGCCGCCGGCGTTTTGGCAATTCAATGTTTTCACGTCGAAAGGGCAACCGCCTCTCACGACTATACAGATTTTACCTTCTACGTCGTCGGAGATATAGGCGTTGCAGCCTTCGCGATCCCATGCGTCGGGAACAATATCGTTCGATGCGAGCGCTCCGCGCGGATCTGGAGATTGATACACAACATTTGTCTCATTTGAAGCAGTTCCGGTGTATTTGCGGACATCGTTACGTAAATAATAAAAGGAGAACGTAAACGAGGAAGGCCGAGCTTTTGGGAACACCAGATTGCCAGATACCGATGAGAGGCCCAAGGAAGTGCTTCTTATACTCGCCATGTAACAATCGCAATCGGCTCCGTAATCGAGCTCGTGAACGTCTAATATGACTGAATCGATATTTTCTCCTTCTTTATTTTTCACATTGACGCCGAGCGTTCCGCTCGGGTATAAGCAATTACTACTTTCGTTTCCCGTGCTCTCGTTTGGAATGTCACTTCCAAAAACATTTAGTTTCATGGCAATGCCATCTAATAAAGCGCTGTGCCCGAGATCCGCGGCAACTATTGCAAAATATTGTCCAACTTGCGCGGAGTTTCCACCTCGAAGATAATATCCCAGTGTACCGCCAACTTCGATGCTTGGAATAGTTTCAAATATATCAGCCTTCCACAGGCCGCGCTTCGAGTCAAACATCGGTACGTTACCGCGCGATATGCCGAAGTAGAGTTCAGGTCCAGCGCTTGTCAACGCTGAATAGTCGTTTAATTTTTCGATATCGAGAGCAAATTTTTGATTTTGGCACCGTATTTCGAAAGTGAAAGCGACGGCTTCACCCGAATCTAATCTATCTTCATACGTTTTTATCTCACCGTTTTCGATAGAGATAAGTGGGATTTCGCACGCTTCGCCGATGAAATCTTTTGAACACTTGCAAATGCCTTTTGATTTGTCGCAAACGCCATTGTTTTTACACTCTTTCTGACACCAGCCGTACGAAGGAAGTGCTTGTACGGCTATGCGATATAGCAATCTTTCGGAAGCTCCAATAGGGTCGTTGAATACAGAAAGAAACCACCAATCACCATCATCATCCTCTTTTTCGGCGGCAGCGCCGATACTGCTACTCATGTTATACCTTCTTGGAACGTCAGAAACCTTCACACTGGCTTCGTGCTGCACGAGGTATCTTTCATTTTTGTCAAATGAATTATTATTTGTAACGTCGTTGTCGTCGTCGTCGCGCGTTTCATTTGGTATTACTTTTGATTCGGGTATACCCGAAGAAGATTCGTCCCTCGTTTCGAGCGTATCCGACGCGTCATACGCGTCTCTGCATATGCCATCACCGCCGTAAATCTCACCCGCACTATCGCTTAGGATTTCACCTCTCAACCCTGGAGGACAATGGATTGGAACCGCATTTCTTCGCAAGAATAGGCGTGGCGAAGACCCGTGATGCAAAGCGTGGTCAAGCGTCGCTCGAACAATAGCAGCATCTTTAGGTATTCGAAATCTGTAAATGTCAAACGCGCCTTCAGGTAGCACTCGAACGTCAGTAATATTCTCGGAAACGAAAAGAGGCCTCCCGTGCCGTTCAATAACTGTATCTTTCAGCGTCAAGCTTTCAATTGGAACTGAGCACGCCACGCCACTGAGATTGGGAGGGCATTTACACACGCCGTTGGCGCATCGACCGACGCCGCTACAGTTGGCAACGCACAGCTTGGATGAATCAATACCGCTTTCGGCGGCGAGAACGGATACTTTAATGTGCAAATTTTTCTCGCTTGTCTCAAATCGAGTGCCGCCGTTCGGCTCAACCAGCGTTTCTGATTGACGTATTTTTGCACTCCTTACCCCAAAGCTCCACGTTTCGTTGGGAGAAACCGTGAAAGTGCGAATAAGAATTCTGGCACAATGCAATCTATCCGCGTGCATTGCGTTTGCGCCACGGATTCAATGTCATACCCAGTTCTCACGAACGCTCTCCACGTGATGACAAACTCGCCCGAAACCCAATTTGCGTCTTTGTAACTCCCGTCAAATAATTCCAAGTCATCATCGTCGATGCTTTCAAATAACTCGATGCCGGCGTTTTTACCGTCTTGGATTAACCCGGGCGTTTTTAAGCTTCCATCTATGACGAGCTCTCTGCCACTTGCCGGCGTCAGTGACGGGCACTTCGAATAAGCGAAATAGCTCCTCTCTTCAGAGGAATACGCCGCTAAGCACGCCTCGGAAAGATATGAAGGCGGCTTCGCGTGAATTCGCAAATCCTTCCACGAAATATCAATAATCGATGCGTTTCGAGGAATGTTAAAATCGTCCTGAAAACTCAAAAACGAGTTTAATTCATCTCCGATAGGTCCAGAAGAGACGAACGTCGAATCAAGTTTAAAAGTCGACGTGTTCGTGAAATCGCTATGGATGAACTTCACTGGGACAGGCGTTTCAAACGAAACTTTCGTACTCTCAGCACCGGTAGGGGAGCCGTTCACGAAAATACGGGAGGTGACTTTTTTACCAAAGAGTTCGGGGATACCGTTGACGTCCTCGTAGTTTATGATTTGTACGGAGAGAATTGCGGATGCGCTAGAAGCGGTATTTTCTTCGCGTTCAATGTAAAAGTACTCCCAATCGCCCGGACGAATTTTTCGTTCAACGATGCGCTCTTGATCGTTCAGTATTAATTTTGTTGCGTTATTTTGGCAGTAAAAACCAGCGTATCCTTTGAAACACACGCACATTCCTCTAAAGAAACCAGTACGAACGCATACCCCATGATTACTGCAATTAAATGGGCACGTTGAAGTTCTTTCGTTCGCGTCGGCATAATCTTCGTATTCAAAAGACACAAGAGCGTCGAATGACATTCTCTCGCCCGATATCGCGTGATGGTTCATTACGGTCACATAGTATCCCGCCGCCGCAGACTCGTGTTGCGTCGTGTTGGTGCTCCTCTCGAATACACTTTCGATAGGAATTTCCAAACGCGCGTAGTCGTTTGCCAAGCTCGAGAACGTATTCACAAATTGGGAATCTTGTTGACTCGTCGCTCCATCTGTGTTTGTAGCATATTCTGCAAAATATCCAAACAATCGACAACGCGTTTCACCGTGATACAGATCTTCGTTCGGCCACGCCGCGCAGACAATCACCCTATCTGGAGACGTTTCGGTAAATTCACTCGATACATTCGTATCGCGACGAACCAATACTGTGCCTAAAGCCGAAGGATTGTTTTCGTGCGATAATTCAATCTTTATCGCATTGACGCCATCGGATTCGCTCGGACGTTCCGGAATGGAAATGTACATTCTCGCCGCGCCGCCGCGATCGAGCGTTTCAGAAAAGGTATGCACGACGCCATCAATTGACGGCTCAATTATTTTCATTTTGCTCTCACAATACGTTCCTGCGTAAGGGCGTTCACAGAGGCACTTTCCTGTCGCTGAGCATCTGTCGCGATTATTATTGCAATCCAAGACGCACGAATCTTTAGTTTCGTTCGAAACGACAATTTTTACGAGCGAAACGATATCTTTTTTCGGTTCCCTCGATGTAGTGCTGGACCAAAATTGAATGCCGCGTCCGTCGTTCGTTCCAGGAATGAAATTTTGTAACTCGTAGGTTTTGAATGCCGCTGGGAGAGGCGGCTTTCGAACATTGCAAACAGCGATAATAAACCGGCTTTCGCTCGAAACGTCGTCGATGCGCAGCGAATGCACTGGGCTTAAGACGCTGTAAGATTTCACGTCAAACTTATTGTAGTAATGAAATGTAGGAATTTGCGGAGCGTTGATTGTAAACTTGGCCGCCTGAGTCGCGTTATCGAGAACTTTTTCTTCGTGCACTGCCGACGAAAGAAGCAAAGAATAGTCTCTGAAAGCAATATTTTTATCACCTACCGAAGAGAGAGAGCCGAAGGTCTTTGTCGTTTCGTCTTCTTCGATCCATCGACACCCGTCCGGTTCTGTTTCGCAGTATCCACTCGAGGGAACATAAAAGTTTGTTTTATTTATGCCCGATGCATCCGATGCGAACAGAGATGGTCTCGCGTCGCCGTCGAGGCCGTCCGGAAAAGTTGCTTCTATCCGCAAGAAAGCATCATCCGGGATCTCTTTTGGAACGTTAACGTTCAAATACGCGCACTCTCCGGGTTCACTCCTCAACAAAGAATACCCTTGGTATCTGCTGCTCGTTCCATTCTCATTCTTCTCCAACGGAATTAGATGCACTACAATCGAACAGTCCGCTCCAGCTCGTCCTTTTGGGCACTCGCACACATTCGCCGCGTTACACACGCCGACGCGATCGCAATCGTTCAAACATTCCACCCGATCCATTCTATTTGTAAAATAATGCACTTTAAATCCTTTATCGCTGTTCAAATTCAAACTCGTCCATCATAATATCAACGACGACTGGTTTTCAAACACCACCGAGTGAGGGAAGACGTCGCCTGAGTACGTGGCCAAAACTCGTTCTCCGCCGTCGTCGCCGTCGTGCGCGCGCAAAAAGTCCTCGCCTAAAACGGATCCGAAATATTCCAGCACGAGTGTGATCCTCGACGCATTTTTCGACCCGTTTTCGTCGCTTCCAATCTTCCACGCGCACTCGTGTTCTTGCTTCAGATACGTTTCCCCTACCGGAGATCCGTCCGAGAGTTCGCCTCTCTCCGCTCCAACCACAACCGTCGTCCCGTTCGTCTCTATCGCGCACGACCCTCCTTTCGCCACGGCGTCGTCTCGCACACAACACACCACCACCCAAAACCAAAAACCCCATTTTTTTACCACTTGGCCTCCTCCTCTGCCCAAACACCAAAAAAACGACGACGTATTCTTCTTCATCATCATCATCGTCTTCATCATCGCGACCACCCCGTCGTCGGTGGTCTCTTTTCGCGCTCGTCTTTGAGTCCGGGAAAGCAACGACGATGATGATGATACGAGAGATACAAATTTTTAGTAGTCTTCGTTGCGCGTGTATTTTTTTCGTCTTTTTTCCCTCCTCCTCGGGGTCCAAGATACAAATTTTTTCACTTTTTATGTTTAGGGTTTGTTCTTTGGTCTTAAAACCTTAAACCCTAGAACTGTGAGATGATCCTCCTCTTCTTCCAGAAAGTAGTATGGGAGACATGAGAGAGACGCGCGAGGACTTTTGCGACTCCTGGCGAGAAAAAGAGAGAGAGACGATCGATCGATCGAACGAACGAACGAACGAACGACGACGGATACCATCGAGTCGTCGTCTCGATTTTTTTCCCGCAAATGCGCGTCTCGCGTACTAAGAAGAAACACACGTAAAACGAGAGGAAAGAGCGATGTCCACGGCGCGGATTCTTCCGCCATCTCGGAGCACAAAAGCGGGCGACCGCGCCGACGACGGGAAACCAAACTTCAGGTAATAACGACGACGATGAAAATAACAACAACGCCTTTCTTCTTTCCCTCTCTCTCTCTCTCTCGACCCCCCGTGGAGGAGTCCTCGACGCGAAGAGAAGAGTCCTTTTCCTTTCACTCCAATCGTCTCGTTTTGATGCCGCGGTGATGAGATGCCTCTCTTTTCTCTTTTTCTTTCCAAAAGCGACGACGATGACACTGACCGACGACGACGATGGCCTCTTCCAACGACACGTGTACTTCTCAGTGGAACGTGGGAAACGTCCGTCGTGCACAACTATCGGAACTTTCTTCGGCACTGCGGCGTGGCATTCGCGAGGTCGAAATTGGATGCATCCGTCGTGAAAAACACGTTGGGCGAAGCGGCAAAGACGGTGGACGCGTGCGAGATACACTCGATTTCACACACAGAGAACACGTTAGCGGACGTTTTAGTGAGCGAGAACGGCGTTTCTCTGACAAATATAACGGAAATTGGGAAGAGGAGGGTGATTGTGTTCCCAGACGGGGCGACGAGTACGGTGCAAAGTCGATGGGACGACGACGTGTGGGTGGAAGTAGACGAATTGAACCTGTTGGAGACCAGACGGTGGTTAGAGAAAGGGTTTTTGATCGTAGCGAGAACAATTAGTACGGAGAATGGCGAACAAGTGACGTCGACGTCGTATTTTGAGCCGTGGAGTAACGCAAAGAGGAGGAGTAAGAGGAGGAGCGGTATGAAGAGAAGGTTGGATTCGATGATTGGATTGGCCAGGGCGAATTCGAGAGGAGATTTAGCGAACATGCATAACGACGACAACGACGACGAGGAAGATCCTCGAGGGAACAGAATGTTACCTTCGACGTCGGAGGACGGGGGGTCGATGACGAGCCTAAGTAGCGATCAAACGAGAGAGGAGGAGGAAGTCGATTCGTCATTGGATTCGAGAATCGGACATAGGAATAAGAACGGTCGCGGGGACAATAATTATTACTCAGACGACAGCACGATGACGGATCAAGACACGTTCGATGTGACCGAGGAGTTTGATCACGCGAGTTCGCAGCAACAAACGCATACAGGAACTGAAAAAACGGGAAGCACATCGTACAGTCAGTACATTTTCGGATTTTTCCAAATGCCTGATTTTTCGAGCTTTGGTTTGTCGTTGCCTATGTTTGACGAATTGTTTGGAAATAAAAGTAAAACGAAGAATACTGGGATGAATGGCGGTGATAACACGAACTCGTTCAATACGTCATTCAACTCGGCAAATACCAGCGACTATATCGAGACAGCGAGAGCGTTCAATCTTCCGTACACGGCAGAATGTCTTGGTTCATTCAATTGCGCACTTTCGAACGCGCAAGGTGTTTTACGTGTATTCCGTGACCCGTTTTGCGCGTGTTTTGATGGCGGTGAGGGGAAGCGATGGTTCGCGCACGCGGGAGATTTCCAAGCGTTACAAATTAATGGCGAGCACGAGATTCTTGTCAAGTGGGTCACTGCACAAAGTCTAGCACAACAAGATTCGTTAAAGAAGAGAAAAAATAGAAAGAAAGACTCTGGACATCGAGCGACGGCTGTTCGATTTCAAAATTTTGGCGAGTTTCGTGACCAGGCGTTCGATTGCATAGTATCTATGCTTGAAAGTGCACCCGGCTTGGAAGCGAGCGAGGACCAGCACGTGGATACGGAAGATAACGAATCTTTACACGGCGTGCGTCCGGAGTACGAAAAAGGTACCATGGCGGCGTTGCGCGTTGGATACCATCCAGAACGGTTCGTGTTCGTTGAAATAGAGTCTTTAGAATTAGATGAGCACATGCGAGATAGAGTAGGAAAATTATCAAAACCTGTTATAAATATTTCTGTTGGTCAGCACGCGTCTTCGACGAAGACGACGCGATTAGGATACGACGTAGACAGCATTCTAAAAGGAGGCGATAGTCACGCGAGCGACTCGGGCGCGCAAAAATTTGAAGTGGAGAAGTTTTTTGCATTTCCGGCCGCGGATGTGGACTGTAACGCTGGACGCGTTGCTATTGTTATTACGGTGCCGGTTTTGAAAAACCAAGGACCGATGCACGTCGAGAATGACGATGACGCGATGAGTGGGACGGCGACGACGTACGCAACGTTAGCGTTAGGTGAAGCTTCGATCCCGTTGGCCATATTGGAAACGAGCTCGCGCGCTGCTGTTTCGTTCATCGCAAATTTGTCCGCGGTGAAGAACATCGAAGCGACGCTACAAGACATAAATCCGAAACCGGCTACGAAGAATGGAGCTAAAGGCATCGGAAGCATCCGCTGTCGCGCCTGGTTAGGCACACGTTCCGAAGCAATAGAGGTTGGTGCACCGAATATTCGACCAGAATCGCTCAAGCGCGGCAAGTCGAAGGATTTTGCATCATCGAGAGCGGCGAAGGATTTATACATGGCATTACACAACGTCGACGATGACAACGCAGATTCCTCCGACGACGATGAGAAAGCAGCCGTGCTGTTTGGTGAAGGTCCATCGCGCAAAGATGTATCGAATCGACCTATCGTTCGAGTCGCTCCCAGAACGTGTAAAGTATTCGTACGCATTAGTAGTGTGAGAGGTATTCCTGAAGCCGAAGCCGGGAAGAATTCTCGCGGCGTCATTTTGAGATGTTCGCTGTTGAACGAATCGAAAGATTTGGGCATCTTTAAAGCAAAAAAAGTGGGACATCCGGCGACTCGTTTCTTTCTCGGCGAGAACGGCGAAAAGAAAGAAGCAGAAGACAGTGACGTCGTGTGCTTTGAAGTAGAGGAACCAATTGTAAATGCGATCGTGAAAATCGACGTGTATTCGAATAAAGAAGGTGCGAAGAACGTCAAGATTGGACGATTTTGCATCGATTGCTCTGGAATGCCAAAGACTGTGTGTAAAAACTCTAGATCGAGTTTTTTCAAGATCAACCAAAGAACGGGCGTTCCATTGGCGCTCGGTAATGGCAAGTTCAGATTATTGAGATCACCAAGAAAAGCAAAGTTGAAATCAAACGTGAACGTGGACGCGAATGGTGAGTTCACTTTCGCGGGTAAATCGAAATTAAAACCGCTTTCGACCTTATCTGGATATACAGATATGGAGAGCGACTCTAGGTCGGGTACGACGGTGACGAGGACTACTGGTAACGGCGTGGCACAGTCGAGCGACGCTACGTCCAATTCGACTTTCACAAATGACGGAACAATCGAATCGAACGATGGGGTATATTTGGGTGAAGTTAAGGTCGCGACGCGAATTGTCCGTTCGATCGACCCCCTCGCGGCACCAATTGTTGGTTCTACACGCGTGCGCATTTTGAAAATGCGACACGTTCCTTCGGGATCGGCTCCAGGAATTGCAATTCGACACGATGTTTCGTGGGCGTGGTTACCGAACGCCTCGGCGAGATCTCCTGCCGGCTGGAAACGAGAATTCGACGTCGCTATTCGGGACATCACGAAACCAGTCCACATTGGAGTATTTGATCGAGCGAGAGCGGACGAACGAATCGGCGTCTGTACGATATACCCATCCTCGTTACCGTCGTTTGGGAGAGATATCGTCGCGACTGTCCCGCTGCGCTCGGAAGATGACAGCGAAGTGACTGGTGAAATAACCGTCAAAGCATCGTTTCGAAAAGCCAAAAGAACCGGTGTTTTTCGTCGCACCATGAGTAACATCAGAAGTAGTGATGCGAACGACCCAGGCGCGATTCCTGCTTCGTCCTCTTTTGGAGGATTTGAAGATGCAGCCATGAGTGTAGGATACTATGCGAGAGGAAAACAACTCGCGCGCGAATTGCTATTTGGTATAAGCGATATAGACGATGATATACTCGTCCGAGATCCTTCTGTTACATTCGCACATCTCAGTGGTAAATTCGGAGGTGGTTTGAATACTCGTCACCACCGCGAAGAGCGCGAGAAGCGTGAAGCGCAACGTCTCGCCTTAATTACCGGCATCAACAAGCTTCCGGCAAACATTGTCGATACATTAATGTTTGAGATGATGTTGCCGACGGCTTTGCTATCGTCGTCCCCTTTAGTGAGTGCGAATTCGAGTTTTGCCACGACATCGGGAGAAATAGGAAGAAGAGGTGCTAAAATAGGAGAGTTTGCGACGGTGCCTCCTCAGGATCCGGCAGCTTCGTCCAGCAGCGATATGGATGATGTTGATGAAGAAGAAAAGGCGTTGGGAATCGATGCGATCCGTGCGAAAGCTGCGGTTATTCGAATCAGTATAGCGCTACAACCATTTTCATATGCTTTGAGAAGGCTCGAACGAGCTGTGCGTTGGCGAGATTACGCCTCGAGCGCCTCGTTACACCTCGCGTTGCTCTTCTTTTGCTTCTTTCCAAACTACATCGTTGCGTTCATGTGTCTCGGTTTTGTCGTGCACTGTTCGTCGAACGATGAAGAAACGTCTGCGTGTCTTTTTGGAGCAGAAAAATCGAGAAACAACGAGCTTTTACGATCCGATTCGGCTTCGGAGTTTACGAATTTCCCACCCGGCTCAAAGTTTGACGCACCCATTGGTTGGTTTTCAACTGTCGTTCGCGGTACGGAATTCGAAAACGAAGGTTTATTGAGGGGACCGAAGCAACCGACCGATGCAATGTTCGATAAAACCATGCAAGTAATCTTTTGGGTGCAGTGTCAAATCTCCTATTTTGCGGATTTCATGGAAACATTTCGCAAAGAAACGCTTCGATGGGAAGATGGAAACTATCGAAACTGCGTAGCAGCGCTCGCGTTTGCCGCGAGCGTTGGCGCAATTACGGTGTTTATTCCGTTCGGATTTATCGTCTCTTCGCTCATGTTTTACGCGCTTCGGCCATCGCGATTGTCGGTTCCTAAATATTCTATCGTAAAGTTACGATTGAACAACAACGTCGTGACAAGTTCTGTCGGAGAAGAAGAAGGAGAAGTGAGCAAACTCCACCGCCGCGCGTCGTAAAAATGTTTTGGTTCGTATATATATGTAGTGCACGTTGTAATAATAACACGATAAAAACTAAAACGTTTATATACCACGCATCAAATCAAATCAACGCGACCAGAATAAGTACGTGAGTGTTTATTGTATTTATTGTATTTACTACTATGGGGGGATGCGTGTCTCTCTTCGTCTCTTTGTCACGAGGTTAGTGTGTAAAAAATGTTGTCTCTCTCTCTCTCTCTTTCTCCATCTCTTTGTCTCTTCCACCTACGATTTCTTCTTCTTCGCGGTAGGCAGCTTCTTCTTCGCGGTAGCCTTTGGCTTCTTCTCCACTCCACCTTTCGCTTTCGACGCTTCTTTCGTCTTCTTCGTCGTCGCTGTTTTTGTTTCTTTCCTCTTTGACGACGACGGCAATGCTTTTGTCTTCTTCGCTTGCGGCGTCTTTGTCTCCTTCTTCGTCTTCTTTTCCGGCTCCAAAGCCACGACTTTCATTTTATCCAACCGGTAGAAAAACTCGGCATCTTCCTCGTCGAAAGGTTCTCGTTTGAACAGTTTCAGCAGGACTCGCTTCACGCCTTCGCGATGGAAATCTTCCTTCAATTCGTCGCGAAACCCGCTCAAAAACCCTTCCACGATTTCTTCTTCCGAGGCGTCTCGAAAGTCTTCCTCCATCCGCGCGCGTTTCAAAAAGTTCTTCGCGGACGTGTCCGAGAGACACCTCAAGTGGTAACTGTTGCAATTAAACTCCGTCATGGAATCCCATCTCAATTGCCCTTCATAGATTCGTCCGGTCCCGTACGCGCACTTCTTTCCTCGCGCGCATTTACAGTCTCGTTTCCCGTAGAGAATTTTGTACCAGCACTCGGAGAGGTCTCCCGGGTACGCGCGCGGCCTCACGTCCGTTCCCGCGATCATCGGTGACAAAAAGCGGTTGTTACGTTGTTTTTTGAGAAGAGTATAATATGATAAAATTGTTTTTATCGCGACTGTAAATTTTGGCGTTTTGGATAAAAAGAAGCGACGATGAGAAAATGCCAGGTGTCATTTCCCACAAAAGATGACGCGCGAGAAGAAGAAGAAGAAGAAGAAGAAGAAGAAGAAAAGCGACGATGCGAACCAACAACAACGCGAGAGAGCGGGAGAGGAGGAGCTGTTTTCGCTCGTCTCTTCGAAAATCGCGCTGACCAAACGACCTTTGTCGTCGAAGCGCGACACGGAACGGATTGAAAATCCATTCCACTCGATACGAATACGAGACGACGTTTTGACGAGAAAAGAGTGCGATGCCATCGCGAACGTCTGCGCGACAAACTATCGACTCGCCACGAGCCGAGGACCGAAATTCGGAGAAGCGTGGAGGAAAAACAAACGCACGGCGTTCGTGGACGAGAAATTAGCACAGATGTTATGGGAAGATATCGGGTTGAAGACTCTGTTTATTTTTCGCAACCACCGCGGTCGTCGCGGCGATGATGATGATGATGATGATGATGATGATGATGATGAACAACAACAACAACAACAACAAC
>MDTG01029016.1_pt1 | contig 14266 bp, 8 predicted proteins | sample 811421 | NCBI WGS metagenome assembly MDTG01 (sample SAMN05326645, study PRJNA326480) | marine metagenome | isolation source: seawater | place: Pacific Ocean: South East | collected 2011
ATTTCATCATCAACTAAACCTACAGTATGAGGATAGACTTTTATTCCAAATTTTTCATTGTTAGTCGAGTCCTCTTTAAAACTTATAGAATGTAGAGTTGCAGTGTCTAGCTTTCTAGTTATGGATACATTTTTATTGGTAGAATCATATTCAAAGTTTAAACCATTCAAAAAGGTTGCTCTTTTTGATCCTGATCCCGAACCATCATACAAATCAAAAGAGTAATCATTTTCGGCTCCTCCATTTGCAGCTGTTAACTTTAAGTGAGACTCAATTGCTGAATCCACAGAAGTAACTAAAACATTCTGAGAAGATGTAGCCGTAGAAATTATTTTATATGCGCTGCCAGTCCATTTTACTTCTACACCAGATATGCTGCTACCGTTAATAGCTGTCTCAATAGCAGAAGCAACATCTCCATTGGAAGTATAAGTCCCATCTGCAAGAGAAATTGAACCTGAGGCAACACCATCTACTGTAACTTGAAAGGTGTTTCCTGAATTAGGAACAGTTAAAGCTGAACTTGAGCTTAATTTAGCAACTGTTCCACCCAACCAAGCCGCATCAGTAAATTTTACTCTAAAATCGCTAGATGTAGTTTGAACTCCACCATTTGTAGCTGTAAGTTTAAGTGCATTTTCTAACGCTGTTGTTACAGATGTTAAGGAAATACTAGCATTACTTGTTCCATTTTTAGATACTATCTGATAAGAACTTCCGTTCCAAAGCACACTTACGCTTTTATTAGCACTAGACAATGTAGAATCATTATTAATAGCTTCTTCCAAGGTCTTAGCAACACTTGTATTGCTTGAATAAGTTCCTGTAGGTACAGTAATTGTACCAGATGAAACATCATCTACAGCTATTTGTAAAGTGTTAGTTCCAGAAAGTGTAAGTGCTGAACTACTGCTAAGTGCAGTTACAGTTCCACTTTGGTAAGAACCTGTTTTAATTTTAACATCGAAGTATTCTCTATTCGTTGGATGGTTAGTTACTGATTTTCCCTCTATATTAGCAATTCCCGTGTCTAATCCAAAATTTATTTTAGATTGATTATTTTCTGTATTATCAGGGAATGATATTTCACTTGCAGACATAGAGCCTTGACTAACTATCCCTAATTGGTAACCGTTAATGGAAGTTACTGCACCATTTGCAGAACTTAATTTAAGACTATTTTCAATTGTTGCATCAATACTAGTAATTTTTACGCTTGCTACTGTATTATCCTGAATGCTAAAAGTTTGCCTACCTGTATTTGATACTATTTCGTAATTTGTTCCTGTCCATTTAACACTCACTGACTTGCTTGCGTTGCTTAAATTAGAGTCAGCATTAATTGCAGTTTGAAGGGCTGAAGCAATAGCATTATTGCTCTCATAAGTTGCTGAGGGTAAGGTAATTGTTCCAGAAGCAGTACCATCTACAGAAATTTTTAGAGTATTTCCACTTGAAACTGTTAATGTGTTTTGAGAAGTAACTTCAAGGGCATCAGAAGTTCCAGACCATCCGCTTACCGGCGTAAAGAAAGACTTAACTCTACCCTCTTCTCCACCAGAAACTTTAACAGTAGAACCAAGATTTTCTAGTGTATATGTCTGATTTTCAAAAATTATATTTAGCTTGCTCCCGTCTGAAGGAAGAGTATTAATAACATTTCCAACCACTCTTATATCTGGAGAAGAGGCTCTCAATCCAGTTAATATTGCTTTAGATATCTCTTTTGAAGAGTTTTCGACTAAATCCGAAACATTTATAGAAGTAGTAAAATTTGAACTTGAATTTACACTAGGCAGATTTAATGAATAAGTTCCTGTTGCTTTTGAAGCCGCTGTTCCTTCAGATGATACCGCAGATAAATCCGCAGATCCATAACTTATTGGAGATATATTTATAGACTCACCAGTATTTGATCTCCTAATTTTAAACATACCTCCTTCTAAACCAGTTTGAGTTGCATCGCCCTTATTAATTGAGCTTCCATCTGTACTTGTAAGTTCAAAATCAACTGCTGACCTTAATTTTATAGAGCCTGTAAATACCGCTGAATTAGTTGAAGATGAAGAACCTAAAGATATGGAAGATGAGGTTTTTTGGTAATCATTATTTAAAACGGTAGCTGTAGTTGTATTTGTAGCACTAAAATTGCTAATTTTAATATCATTTGCATCTTTATTTTCTAAAATTAGTCTTTTTTTATCACTAGTTAGAGTTGCCTCAACTCCTGTCACTTCTTTTACTCTATTAATAGCTGTTACAAGGTTTGATAGATCATCTGGTAAAATTGTAGCTGAAATATTTTGTTCATCATTCAAGCCAGATGAAATAGTCATAGTTATATTATCACTTAATGTTACTGAAATAGGATCTAGTAAAACTCTAGTGCTAGCTTCTGCAGATATGCCTAATTTGGAAGCGTTTTCTTTAAATTTCTTAAGTGTGAATGCAGAAGAAGAACTCACTGGTATTGCCAAATTTTGATCTACTACACCATCTTTAAAAAGGTCAACACTTACTGTTTCAGCAGACACAGGATTAGCGCTTCTGGAGGCAGACGAACCTAATTCTAATATAAATTCTCCGTTTGAAGAATTTTTTGTTACCTTCATATTTCTATAATCCTGGTTAATATATTCCGCACTATATTTAGCTCCATCAATAAAGCCATTAGAAGAATTTATTAAAGCTGCATATTCATTTGCTTTTAATGGAGTACCAGCAATATGCCCCCCTTCTCTTGTAAAAATTTGGATCTGAGAAGCTTTTTTTTCTGACTCTGTTGGATTTTTTAAAATTCCATTTAAAACTCCTGAAATTCTTGTATTAATTTCAGCAGAAGTAAAGTCTTGATCATTACTAGAAATCGTGAGCTGTCCATTAGCTCCTGCAGCTATTAATCCTAATGTTGAAAAGTTAAAACTATTTCCTCCAGGTGTAATTCCAGAATTTAATATATTAGCTAGTTCACTAACAGAAGTTGGCTTTAACCCTTTATCCGAGGGAGAAAATGATATAGATACTGAATTTCCATTAGCTAAACTAATAGATATAGAATTTGCTGTTTTGGCTTGTTCATCAGATATAAAAAATTTAGCGCTAGATTGCAGCCCGTATGATTTTAATGTGAGTTCTTCTATGTTTTCAGGAATACTGGCAACAGCGCCATCTCTTAAAAATTGTGACGCAAGAATGGGAGTATCTCCGCTGGTAAAAACACTTTGCACATTAGGTATAGTAGTTTTTTCTTCAATATATTTTCCGTTTATTAGTAATTCTGCATCACCAATATTTTTTGTACTACTTTCACTCAGTTTAATTGCAGATGCAGCAAAGTCTCTTCCATTTCTTAAATTAAAATTTAGTGAACCTGATATAGATTTACTAGGAGATATTGTAATAACATCACCTTTATTCAATTCTCCTGACACACTTAATAAAATGCCGTCAATATTAAACTCTCTTCCTCTATAAATTCTGTTATTATTTCCGACCCAAGTCTGATCATCTTTATTGAAAGTAAGATTGATGTCATTCTTAAAGTTTACAATGGAATCTGTCTGACTAACGTTAACTGTTAAATTTGAACCTGCACCTGTTCTAGTTGTTACAGATGGCATGCCAAGCGTAAACATATCTCTACCTATTTTACCATTTAGATCTCTGCCACTCTTTTGTGCTTCGTTAAAATCTTTTGCAACTCTATTTGCTAAGTCATCAATTTGGCCTCTTATTTCTTGTAGATACGCATAAAAATTAACTAGGCCAGCTAATTTTCCTCCGGTTATTTGTGTTGTTGAAGTCTCTTTTGCTCCTTCAGTTATGAATAAACTAATGCTATTAACAGTTGTCTCAAATGCATATCTAAAATCCAAGTTACTTGTTACTTTTGCTCTCAATTGCATTGCTTTATTTGGTGAAACTAGAATTGGGCCCTGTCCAGAATTTCCTAATCTTATTGTTACATCTCCTTTATCTCCATAACTAGAAGTGTATTCAATGTCTTTTGATAGCTCTTCCATTAACAAATCTCTTGTATCTAACAAATCATTTGGAGAGTTTGTTGCACCTGAGCTTTTTAATTTTGCGTTAACATCAGATATCTGTGCTGACAGTATATTGATATTATTAATAGACAAACCAGCTTGAGTAAAGGCCCCATTCTGAGTTGTTTCCAACCTTTGAGAATAATCCTTGAAAGCGTTGGACAAATCTTTTCCCGACTCCAAAGCTACTACTCTAGGTGCACTGTCCTCAGGTGACGCAGCAACTTCCTGCAAAGAACTAAAAAACTTTCCAATAAATGAACTAAGGTCACTTCCTTTTGGTAAAAGTGTATTTTCAAGAAGAGATACTTCTTTTGAAAACTGATCAATTTGTTCATAAGCTGAATGAGAGTTTCTTAGTCTTTCACTTATATACTCGTTAAAAGATCTTCTAATTTCATCTACTCTTACTCCTAAACCAGACTGATCTGCTACATCCGTCACACCGCCTTGTATTCCGCCAAGTTCTTCAAGAGCAACATCTCTCTTTGAATATCCCTCAGTGTTAACATTAGCTATATTTTGTCCAGTTACTGCAAGTGCTTGCCTATAAGCTTGAATTCCGCTTTTGGCAATTTCGAATAAACTACCCATTATTTATTCTCTTTTTTTTGCTCACTAGCTAAAAAACTAGAACTTTTTGATCTTCCAGAAAATTGTTTGACGAGCGCTTCTGCAATTCCAAAGTTTTGTTTTTCAGCTAAAATTTTTGCTCTTTCTTGATTTAGAAGAGATTTATAAGTGTCCTCTGAGTCGCTTCCAAAAATAGTTTTAGCTAATTTAGCTGAATTTGCTCTTTTTAAGAGTTCGTTAATAAATAAGCTTTCAAATTCCTGAGCAACAGCTTTTAAATCTTCATTATTTCGATTTTTTTTATTGGCCTCTAAAATAATATTGGTGTCAAAATTTTTATGAATTTTTGAAAAAGATTCCATGTCCTTCCTATATTATAATTAGTTCCGCTCTTAAAGAACCAGCCTCTCTTAGGGCTTCTAGAATAGCTACTAAATCAGCAGAGCTTGCCCCCACCTCATTAATTGCATCAACTATTTCTGACAAAGAAGTGCCTGTATCAAATACAAATGCCTGGGCATTTTGTTCCTCCACAGCTATTTGAGATTCCTGCGCTGTAGTTGCTGCTGCTCCAGCAACCGTAGAATTGGCATTTTGCATAGCCCCTTGGGCTTCACTGACAACGGCAGTATCTTCCTGAACACTAACTGTAAGTTTACCGTGAGTTACTGCAGTTGGAGTAACTTTTACGTCTCCTCCGATTACAATAGTACCTGTTCTAGCATTCACTACTACTTTTGCTTTTGGTCTAGCTGGTTCAACTTCTATATTTTCTATAAGGCTAACAAAAGAAACCTTTTGAGATGGATCTTCAGGAGCTCTTACTTTTACAGATGTAGAATCCAAAGGAACAGCGACATCTGGTCCAAATATTTCGTTTATTTTTTCTGATATTATGTTAGCTGTACTAAAATCTCCTTGGTTTAGATTAAGAACTAAATTATTTGATCTTATAAAAGGAGACTCTACCATTTTTTCAACAGTTGCTCCTTTGGGAATTCTTCCAACAGTAGGAATATTAACAGACACACTTGAACCATCAGCTCCTTCTACACCAAGACCTCCAACCGCAAGGTTCCCTTGCGCAACAGCATAGAGTTCGCCGTCAGCTCCTTTTAATGGAGTCATTAAAAGTGTTCCTCCTCTTAATGATTTAGCTTTTCCTATGGCTGAAACAGTAATATCTAAAGTTTGGCCAGGTTTTGCGAACGCAGGTAAGTCTGCGGTAACCATAACGGCTGCAGCATTTTTTGCTGTCAAATCGCTAGTGCTTACTACAATATCAAATTGTGAAATTAGAGATTGTATGCTTTGTAGTGTTAGATTGGTTGTACTATCTCCTGTTCCATTTAATCCTATTACAATTCCGTATCCTAATAATTGGTTTGTTCTTATGCCTGCTATTGAAACTAAATCTTTTAATCTATCTGCTTGCGCGATAGAAAAGAGTGTACTGAGAAGAATAAAAAGAATAATGCTAATTTTTTTTGTCATATTTCAAACTCTAAAATGGAGTCACTTGTCTAAAAATTTTACTCAGCCATCCAGGTTGAGTCGACTCAGCGTAGACTCCAGAATTAGTATAAGTAATTTTTGCGTCAGCGATGCTAGATGAAGATATAGTATTGCTTGCTGATATATCTTCAGGGCGCACTATACCGCTAAGCCTTAGATACTCACTACCGTCATTTAATACAAGTTTTTTCTGGCCTTTTACTTCTAAATTGCCATTCGGATAAACTCTTACAACAGTTACTGTCATGCTACCTGTTAGAGTATTTGTTTGTGCAGCTGTGCCTGCGCCAGAAAATGATTGAGCAGCTCCAGCAGCAACATCTGCGGCTGTCAAACTATCAGTTCCTTTTCCTGCTCCTAAAATACTTGTTCCTGCATTTACGACTGGGTTTTGATCAAAAACTAGTGGTGGAAGTGTTACTCCAAATGCGTCTGTTTTTGAAGTCGTATTTGTTGTTGATTTACTTGCACTTAATGATTCATTTAATGAAACAGTAAGAATATCTCCTATGCTGTTTGCTCTTCTATCACTTGCAAAAAAACCTGAACTTGTACTATTATATATGGATCCATCAATGATTTTTTCTTCGCTGTTAAAACTAATTTCTTCATGAATAGGCTGAAAGTCTTCTGATTTTTTATTTTCAACGTATGTAGAGCATGAAGATAAAATTATCACTAAGCTAATTAAGATATATTTATACATTACTACCTACAAATTATTTGAAATAAATCTAAGCATTTCATCAACTGAGGATATTGCTTTTGAGTTAACTTCGTATGCTCTTTGTGTTTCTATCATATCAACAAGTTCTTTTACAACGCTCACATTTGAGCTTTCAAGAGCACCCTGAACTATTTTTCCGAAGCTTCCTTCCAATGGATTTGCAACTATGGGCTCACCGCTTGCTGGAGTTTCCACAAAAAAGCTTTCTCCTATAGGTTGAAGGCCATTTCTATTTTGAAATTCAGCAAACTCAATCTGACCAACTTCCTCTTGTTCTACAGCGCCGGCTAATTGAACAGATACTACACCATCTGAAGAAACATTTATTTCCTGAGCATCTTCTGGTATGACTATTTCAGGCTGTATAACAAAACCGCTTGAAGTCGTTAGTGCACCTTCATTATTTCTCGAAAAAGTTCCATTTCTAGTAAAGCCTATTCTTCCGTCTGGAAGTAATACTTGAAAAAATCCACTTCCATCAATTGCTAAATCTAAGGCATTATCAGTTGATACTATGCTTCCTTGACTAAAGAGTTTGTCTGCATTGACTATTCTTACTCCTGTTCCCACAGAAAACGCAGAGGTCAAATTAGTGTCTGCTGATGTTGCTTCGCCACTGCTTCTTAAAACTTGATAGAGTAATGTCTCAAAGTTTACTCTCTCTCTTTTGAAACCTGTTGTATTCACGTTAGCTAAGTTGTTGGCGATTACTTGCATTCTTCTTTGTTGTGCATTTAAACCAGTTTTAGCAACATGCATTGAATTTGTGCCCATATTTAATTTCTCCTAGAAATGATTATTATTATAATCTGCAAAGAATATGCCAAGGAACAAAAGTAGGGATTTCTTTTTAAAGTTATTTAAATTTATTGCGGAATTCTCATAAGACTAGCTCCGCCTTCGTCCATTTGCTTAGCTAAGTCTATGAATTTTACATGAGTCTCGTAGTTTCTTTGATGTTCTAAAGTTAAAATGAGCTCTTCTACTGAATTAACATTAGAGTTTTCTAGAAATTTATTTACCATTAATACTCCAGGCTCAGCATTTACTTCTACCTCGTTAACCTCGCCCTGTTCATTAAATTGCTTTTTAGGTCTAATTAAACCAAAGTTGTCTTTTTCTAATTCAATATTTTCTGCTTTTGAAGTACCAAGAATTGCTACCTCTTGCGGCAAAGCATCTAAAGGTGCCTCTAATGCTTTTATTGAAATAACTCCTTCGCTGGAAACCTCTATTTCTCTAAAAGCAGGGATATTTATTGGCTGAAGATCATTTGCAAGAACCAAACTGCCCTCGCCATCCATTAACAATCCATTTTGATCTATCTTAAAATCACCTCTTCTTGAAAAAGCAATTTCACCATCCTTAGCTTGAACTAAAAAAAAACCATCACCTTTAATAGCAACATCTAAAGGATTTCCTGTCTCTTCTAAATCACCTTGTCTATTTGAAAAACTTCCTATTTCTCTTGTAGCAAAAACTCTTGTATTAAGTCCATTTTCACTGTTTAAGAATGCAGTTCCAAACTCTGAACTACTATCTCTTCTATATCCTATAACAGAGGCATTAGAAATATTTTGTGATGTAATTTGTTGATTTTGTAAAATCATCTTAAGGCTATTTAAAGCCGTATGTATCATTCTATCCATATTTTTATCTCAAAAAATTTATAATTATTAACTCCTAATATTAATAATCGCTTGGGTAATAGTTGAATTTGTTTCAATAGACTTAGCATTCGCTTGAAAGTTTCTTTGAGCTGTAATTAAGCTTACTAGTTCCTCTGTAATATCAACATTTGATCTCTCTAAGGATCCTGATAATATTGTTCCAAAACCGTCAGCCCCAGCTTCTCCTACTATAGCAGTTCCTGAAACAGAGGTTTCCACATACGTAGCATTACCAATTTGCTTTAGACCGTTCTGGTTATTAAAGTTTGATATTACTAATCTACCGAGAGCAACGTTGTCTCCATTGGTATAGTTTGCTCTAACAAGTCCAGATGCATCAATATCTAATCCATCTAACCTCCCAACAGTCTGCCCATCTTGAGAAACTGAAGTAACAGAGAAAGGTGATGCTAACTGGGTAGAGTCCGCAAAACTCAAATCCAAGTCAATAGATAGAGCATCCTTACCTGTTTCTACATTAGCTGGAAAGTCACCTTTATATTCAACTTTTTGAGTTGGACTTACTAAAATACCCTTTGTATCAAATGTTAATTCTCCTGGTTTTAAAAATACTCTTGTATATGCTTTAACAGACGCATCATTTGGATCAAACATATCTTCAGGAGCGACAGTTACAATCTCTGTATCAGAGTTAACATAAGCATTTTTACCGTCTATTGTTGCAGCTGAAGAAGGTAAATCAAATATTACTGGAGTAGAGCCTGAGGCAACATCTAAATCATCTAGTCCAAGCCTAGCAGCACCGGAAACAAATATTTGACTTTTAGGTCCTGTAGTTCCTGTTGTAAATGTTAATCTGTTATTAGCTAAATCATAAGCAACCTTTGCTCCATTTACTGTTTTACCTGTTGTACTCTCCATCTGATTAATACGAAGTTGAAGAGCAGCTGCCAAAGTTGAACCTGTATATGTTCCCTCTGGAACTCTAATTGGCGAACTCACTCCATCAACATTCATCAAAAAAACATTTTCTTGAGAAGTAGCAGAAAGAAAAAACTCCTTAGATAAATCTTCGTTGGAAGTTTTTCCGTTTAGAACTGCTGATTTAGATGCTAATCCTCTGGCTGTTCCTGATGCTGTGGTTGCAACTGAAGTAGTAGTTCCTAAACCAAAAAGTGCATTAGTGCCGCCAAAACCACCTTCATTAGCAGTAGCGACGCCAGCAGTTATGGCCAATCTACCTACTTCAATATTTGAGGCTGTTGTAGTTTCAGTTACTCCTACAGCTCCATCTGCTAAGATCTTTTCTCCTGTAGTTGCACTATTTATAGTAAATCTATTTAGGTTGGAGTTATATGAAACTGTAACTCCAAAAGCCTGGTTAGTTGAAATGTTTGTTCCTTTGAAAATTACAGGTTCAGCACTTAATTTTTCACCTCCTCCAACTAAAGATGTTGGAGCGTTTGCGGAAGATTTTAATCCAATACTATTGGTAGTTGTAGAAGGACCAAAAACTGAAAAAGAAAAGAATTTGCTAGATTGACTAGGTCCAATAATTGAACCATCTCCTTCAAAAGTAAACTGCTGATTTTCTACATCATATGCAATTTTTACAGGAGGTTTTTTTTCGTTTACCCAGTCTGTAGTTGTTGTAGCAGTTGAATAACTTTGCGCTCCTATATCTTTTTCTGAAAATGAAGCTGCAGTTGATGTTCCAGCTAAACCTAACTTAAATAAATTTCCTTCCCCAGTAGTTTCATTGCCTTTTAAAACTGTTTTAAAATTTGAAAATATTGAAAAACCAGTAGTATCTGCTCCTGAGTCTGAAGCTCTTCCTCCAGATAAAGTGCTTAATTTTACATGAGCGTCTAAAGCGTCAGTCACTGTAACTTCGCTAATTGCAGAAGAAGCATGAGTAATTGCATATGACTCTCCTGTCCATACCACTGTTACTCCAGATAAGGCTGAGTCGGCATTTATTTTATTTGTCATTTCAGTAGCTAAAGTAGTGTTAGTATAACTACCTGCTGCTATTGTAATATCTGCGGCATTTGCAGTACCAGCAACTTTTAAAGAAATAGTTTGAGATGCTGGAACTGTAAAAGTCTGACCATAATTAGTAGAGGTTGCACTAGTAATGGCACTTGTTTCTGATCCTACCCAGCCTTTGACTCCAAGATTAAGTGGGGCGAGATTAGCACCAATGGAAGCTATAGCTACAGAACCACTTGAAGTACCAAGGTTAGACATCACTTTATAGTTTGTCCCTGTCCATTCGACTGTAACCTTATCACTGCCTAAGGCAGTATTAATATCAGCTTCGATATCTGCAGCTATCCCCGCATTATCTAAACCTGCTGCTACACTTAAAGCCACAGTTTGGGCACCAGCACCGTCAACATTTATACTTATTGAATTATTTGAAGAAATCGCTGATGATGAAGTTACTACTTCAGCAGGGCCACCATTATAACCCCTGCTTTCTAGAGCGACGTCAGTATTTTTATATGAATGCTTAAATGTCTCTCTTAATACAACCTTGCTACTACTAAAATTTGTTGTAGATCCATCAAATACGTTTGTTCCTCCTTCAAAGAAAGCTTCTACGTCAGTTGCCTCAGTATGAAAGACTTGAACATCTGTATCAGATATATTAACTGTGTCAGTGTCTGTTGTGGAGAGTAAAAGGTATTTTTGTCCGTTTGACTCTGTTTTTACACTAGATACTGTAAATTCTCTTCCATCTAATTTTGATTCTCCAAAAGAAGTATTATTTGTTCCTGATGTGTCAGTAAACCTTCCTACAATCATGACTTTAGATGGCCATGTTGTACTATCACTTACATTAAGTGAAGAAGCATCTGAAGAATTTAAATAAACCTTTAGCCCCGAAGAGTCATTTACGACGCTGTATCCTGATGAATTAAGTGATGTACCTAATTTGTTATCAAAAACTTTTAAGGAAGGAGCTGAATTATAATATGAATAAGCTAAATATTTTTTATTTAAATCGTTTGCAGTATCTACTGTTGTAGGATCTGAACTATTTTTATAGTAATCAAATGAAAAAACTTCTGAATTGGTATGAATAGAAGACATTGCAGATCCAACAGTTCTAGCAAATAACTTTGTATTTACACCTAAAGTAGAAGCAGCAACAGTTGCTTCATCGGCGCTTACCGCTTTTCTGTTTAACGCATCATTAATTCTCAATTGTGCATGAGCTAGAAATTCGTCTCTGCTCATATTAGGTGTAGCCTCATTTGCAATGCCTGAGGTAAAAAGACTGCTAGTTACAAATGTATCTGTTAACAAGTTTACAGATATAGGATCTAACGCAACAACCTCATCATCTGCATTTATTTGATTAAACTTTATTGAGAAGGTACCATCTTTTGTAGGATCTAAGGATATTTTTTTATCATCACTCAATGCGTTGTTTATTGCTCTTTGGACTTCTGCAGATAAAGTCTCAGCTGTGTATGTTCCTGGTCTAATATCAACACTTGTAAAAGCTTTATCTCCACCCTCATCATCTACTCTAACCGTTAAAAAATCTTTGCCCCAAAAAGTTTTTGTATTTTGTATATTGGACTCATAAGTAGAATTATACTGAAGTGGGTCAGTTACTATTCTTATTGTATCGCCAACTTCTTCAAATGCTCCTTCTACAGAAGTTCCTGTAACAGAAGCTGCAGAAGAAGCTAAGGGAGTATCTAAATCATCTAAATAATAAAGAGGGCTACTTATTGATTTTACAGCAATTTTTGGTACTTCAGATTCTTTTACCAATTGTCCAAATCTATCGATATACAAAGCCTCACCACTTGAAGAGTCCAAAGCTTCCGATAATGCTGGTTCAATAACATTTCCATCCACTACAAATACAGTCTGATATTTATGAGTATTATTATCTCCTGAAGCAACCTGAGTCTTAATAAAATATACGGTTGCAATAACAGGCTTTCCTAAATTATCAAAAATGGTTATAGATGTTGATGCTGTATAAGTACTGGGATCATCTTGCCTAAAAGTAGCATTATCATAATTTTCAAAAACCTGCGATGAGGAATTTAAATTAACTGCTAATTGCATGTTTTGAGTAGCTTTAGCTTCTCCAGACTCCAAGGCAAGTTTAAGTGCTTTTGCATCATCAATAGTACTTCCCTCAACGGATCCATCTGCACTAACAGGAAGTGCTAAAACAAACTGACCAGAAGAATCTACTATGAATCTGTCATTATTTACGCTAAATGCACCGTTTCTAGTAAAAACAGTTTGATTAGATGTAGCAGAAGGTTTAAGAGCAAAAAAACCTTGTCCTGAAATAGCTAAATCTAAGGCATTAAGTGAAGACGCTATATTTCCTTGCGTAAATTGTTGTTTAATTCCTTTTAATATTGTTCCTGAACCAATTGATGATGATGAGTTTTGCAGAGGAGAAGTTGCAAAGATATCACCAAATTCTGCTCTTGACCTCTTATAACCGGTTGTCGCAACGTTTGCAATATTGTTAGATGTAGCCGAAATATCGGCCTGCGAACCATTCAATCCTGTTAAAGCGGTGTAAAATGACATATCTTATTCTCCTAAATAAATATTAATTTCTAAATCTTACTGCATTACTTGCATTTATTAGACCATATCCGTCGACATCTAATTTAATTTCGTTATTTTCTGTAGATGTTCCTACTACTTTAGAAAATACAGAAGTAGCTAGTGCTTGATCTGGATTGTCACCCATAAACGCAGATATATAAATTGGATCGTTGCTATTTACTATTTCATCAGGTAACTTTTCCCAACTAAAACCTACTAAGCCTCTACTTTGCCCTCCTAAATCTAATTGATTTAAAATTTCACCATTCTCTTTTTGAAAAAATACTTGTAGCTTAGTTGTAGCTTGTGGAAGGTCAATTACTCCATTTATATCTTTATTTTGATTAGGTCTTACTACATTGCCAGGAACAAGTACAGAATGCCCTAAAAATTGTGCTGCTGTAGCAATTCTAAAACCATCAATTTTATCATTTAAAGCTTTCATATTATTAGACATTTCTGTAATTCCGGTTACTGTAGAAAATTGTGCCATCTGAGCAATGAAGTCTCCATTTTCCATAGGTGCAAAAGGATCTTGATTTTGAAGTTGGGTAGTCATCAATTTCAAAAAATCTTCTTGGCCTAGGGTTGACTTATTTTCTTCCGCTTTTTTTTCATTAGAAGACTTGACTCCTATCTTGTCTAAAATCCTCTGAAGGCTCTGCTGAGATGCTTTATTAATTTCTGTCATTTTGTTTCCTTATTTTCCAATATTTAAAGTACGCATGGTTAAATTTCTTATAGTGTTTAATACTTCAATATTATTTGTGTATTGTCTTTGTGTTTCTAACATTTCCACCATCTCTTCATCCATATCAACTGCTGCTTTATATATATAACCTTCCTCATCAGCTGCAGGATGATTTGGTTGGTATGTCTTTATAGGCTCCCTGTCAAGTTTTTGCACATCAACAGCATCTACAGTTGAGAGACCATTACTTTTAAGCTTGTCTGAATAAATAGTTTTGAATATAGGCCTTAAAGGCTTATATGCTGTTTCTTTATCTCCGGTAACATTATTTGCATTTGCTAGGTTTGAGGCAATAGCATTCATTCTAACAAGTTGAGCTGACATCGCTCTAGCCGCTACATCGTAAACGTTTTTAATACCCATTTTTATTCTCCCTTTATCGCTGACATAAGAGTGTTAATTTTTCCATTTAAAAAAGACAAAG
>MDTG01024540.1_pt1 | contig 14265 bp, 13 predicted proteins | sample 811421 | NCBI WGS metagenome assembly MDTG01 (sample SAMN05326645, study PRJNA326480) | marine metagenome | isolation source: seawater | place: Pacific Ocean: South East | collected 2011
CTGCTATTCTTGCTCTAACTGGAATGATTTGTGCGATGGTTAACGTAGCATTTCCTGAATTACCTATCGTCTTTATTATTTTAATATCGATTCTAACAGGTCTATTTTTAGGAGCTATAAATGGGTTCTTTGTATGGATTGTTAAGATCCCCCCTATTGTGGTTACACTTGGGACCATGACAATTTATCGCGGACTAATTTTCGTAATTTCAGAGGGTAAATGGGTAAACGCACATGAAATGTCGGATGCTTTTAAAGCCTTTCCCAGAGAACAGTTTCTATATTTGCCAATGTTATCGTGGATGGCCATCATAGTAATAATCCTTTTTTATATTTTGCTCTCAAGATTTCCTCTGGGGCGATCTTTCTACGCCATAGGGGGTAATCCACATGCAGCTGTGTATGCTGGATTAAATGTAGGAAAAATACAGTTTTTGGCTTTTGTTTTGTCTGGGGGTCTTTCAGGTTTAGTAGGATATTTATGGGTCTCACGTTATTCAGTTGCCTACGTAGATATTGCTATTGGGTTTGAATTGGATGTTGTAGCAGCCTGTGTTATAGGGGGCATATCTATTATGGGAGGCGTGGGCTCTCTAATAGGAGCTATACAAGGCGCCTTATTCATCGGCGTAATTAAAAATGCTTTACCTGTAATAAACATAAGTCCGTTTTGGCAAATGGCTATCTCAGGTAGTGCGATTGTAATAGCAGTAATATTGAACGCTAAAAGTACTGCTAGAAAAGGAAGAAATATTCTTAAAAAGGAAAATGAAAATGTCAGAATTCAGAGAAATTCCTTTCCGATTAAATAATCCTTATTTAAGCAAATTAAAAAGTTGGGAAATGTTGTTATTTCTTGTTGCAATAGCAATTTTTATTGGTAATTCGTTCGCTTCTCCATATTTTTTAAATGCTTGGAATTTAAGTGACGCTACCTTTAATTTTACTGAGAAGGCGATAATAGCATTTGCAATGGCTCTCCTAATTATAGCAGGCGAAATCGACTTAAGCGTTGCCTCTATTATCGCTCTGGCATCAACAGCAATGGGCGCAGTGGCTCAATTTGATGTATCGACACTAACCATAATATTAGTTGGCCTCAGTGTTGGTATAGCTTGCGGAGCGTTCAATGGCTTTTTGGTTACAAAATTTGGTTTGGCATCAATTGTTGTAACAATTGGCACGATGAGCTTATTTCGGGGAATAAGTTACATCATTTTAGGAGATAAAGCATATCGCGGTTACCCTGAAGAATTTGCTTTCTTTGGACAAGGATATGTATTTTGGGTAATAAGCTTTGAATTTGTTTTGTTCCTGCTTACTGCCATTATTTTTAGCTTATTGTTGCATAAGACCCAGTTTGGGAGAACGGTATATGCGATTGGAAATAACCAAACCGGAGCTTTTTTCTCTGGAATTAATGTGCATAGGGTAAAATTTTTATTATTTTTACTAACTGGATTAATGTCAGGGATTGCAGCTATATGTTTGACATCTCGATTAGGCTCAACAAGGCCTTCTATAGCTTTCGGAATGGAGCTTGAGATCGTAACCATGGTAGTGCTTGGGGGTGTAAACATTTTAGGTGGCTCTGGGAGTATTATTGGGGTTGTCATAGCTGCTTTTGTAATGGGGTTAGTAACTTTCGGATTAGGGTTATTAAATGTCCCTGGAATTGTGATGTCTATATTTATTGGAACACTATTGATTTTAGTTATTGCTATTCCCCAAATATGGGAAATTTGGAGAAAATAGTGGAAAAAATTGCATTTAAAATGAAACTTCATCCTGGAATGCAGGATGAATATAAAAAGCGACATGATGAGATATGGCCTGATCTGTTGGACCTTTTAAGAGATGCAGGGGTCTGCGACTACTCTATTTTTTTTGACGAGGATACAAATATACTTTTTGCAGTCATGTGGCGAAAAAAAGATCATAAAATGGAAAATTTAAAAAGTAAGGCTATTATGCAGAAATGGTGGTCATACATGGCAGAAATTATGGATTCTGATGAGACAAACGAACCAATTACTAAACCCCTTCAAATGGTTTTTCACATGAAATGAAGAATATAGCAGTTATTGATATCGGCAAGACCAATATTAAAGTAGCCATTGTTAACCTAGAATTATTAGAAGAACAAAAAATTGTTTCTATGCCAAATAATTCAGTAAGTTCCGGCTCATTACTCACTTTTAATACTAAAAATATTTGGGAATTTATTTGTAATTCTCTTAGAGAATTAAGTGCTAACTTTCATATCGAAGGGATAAGCGTCACAACCCATGGCGCGGCAGCTGTTTTGGTTATGAAAGACGGCTCTTATGCAGAACCTCTAGATTACGAAGACCCAATAATTGACAGCATAGCAAATGAATATAGCAAAATTAGACCAAATTTCGAAGAAACCGGCTCACCACATTTGGCAGGTGGATTAAATATAGGTTCACAACTTTACTTACAATTTAAAATAGACCCAACACTTAAAGAAAAATTGCTTCATATACTTACTTATCCGCAATTTTGGGGATGGAAATTAACAGGTAATTTTGCAACGGATTTTACAAGCCTTGGATGTCATACTGATTTATGGTCTCCAAGAAATAGAGACTTTTCCAATTTATTAAAAACTCTAAAAATTGAGGGTAAAATACCTTTCCCGAAGAAACCAAATGAATTGCTGGGCAACTTTACTTTGTCCACTATTGGTAATGCTGACACACCTGATATACCTGTAAGCGTTGGCATACACGATAGTAATGCCTCCTTAGTCCCTCACCTCTTAAGTCAGACTACTCCGTTTTCAGTTATATCTACAGGTACTTGGGTTGTTGTTTTATCTGTAGGAGGAAAAAAAATTAAGTTAGACCCAACAAGAGATACTCTTTTGAATGTCAATCTATTCGGCAAAGGAACTCCCTCTGCTAGGTTTATGGGAGGAAGAGAATATGAGATTGAGGCAGGGGTTGGACAGCCAAGTCATAAAGATTTTAAAAAAATGTTTGAAGATAATTTATTTTTGCTTCCTTCAGTAGTAAACGATGTTGGACCTTTTCAAAAGTGCAAACCACAGTGGCATCCATATGTTCCTGAACTGAATTCAGGACTACGTAATCTGGTGACAAGTTATTATCTAGCCATAATGACTTGCGAATGTCTCAAGCTAATAGGACATAGAGGCAAAATTATCATAGAAGGACCGTTTACCAAAAATCAGCATTTTATAAACATGTTGTCAGTTATAACAAAATCAAAAATTCTAATTTCAAAAAGTATTACTGGTACAACCATTGGTGCCTCAATGCTTTTTTTAAATGAGCGCCATGAAACAAGTATTAATTATGAAATCTTAGAACATGATGATGGAAATCTCCTAAAATTTGGAGAGCGTTGGCAGAAGAAAATTAATCTGCATTCAAATATTTTTATAAATAATTAACTCATTATTTCAGATAATTAAAAGATTATCTTAATTGTTTTTAGTCAATTCAAGAAGCAAAAAATACTATAATTGTAACTCCGTTAACCATTTATTTATATCATCCCCACTACTCATTTCAGGAGCTATTAATCCGTCAATCATAAAGGTTGGGCTGACATGTATCCCATTCTGTCTCGCATATTTAGCATGCCATTTTATTAGATTTTGAATTTCTTTATTTTCAAAAGCCTTCGATACATCACAACCACTAAGATCATAAATCCTCTTAATTATTTCGTTTGGGTTAGATTTCATATTCGGTCCTCTACAGTGATCAATAAATTCAAAATCCTCTCTATGGGCAAATACTGCTTTCATCACAGATATTGATTTATTCCTGCCGTTTTCCATAGTTGATGCTGCAAGAATAGAACGTATCACGATACCTGAGAAAAGATGCCATGGTTGTGATTGGAAACGGACAATCACTTTTAAACGATGCTCACCAGCCTCGGCTATGAGCATGTCTATTTTTCCATAGGCTTTGGCAGAATATGGACATGTAGGCTCTAGAAACATTTCTAAAACTCGTTCGCCATATCCCCAAACAAATGGTTCTAGATTTTTATTTTGTGTTTTCATGCTTCACCAGTCATATTTTTCAAAATTTTTAATTGCCATAATTTGGCAAAATAAAACGAATAAATTTAATATTTTATTCATTTTTTCTGAGTTTATATCTCAGCAGTCAGTAATATATCTTATATTCTTTTTTTGTTAATAGATTTTTTAGCTTAGGTGCAGTACTTATAATTTTTTCAGGCGAATTTAACTGCCATTCATGATTTATCTCTTTTCCCCTATTTTCTTGCTGACCTCTTAGCGAGGTTATAGCCCAATATGTAAATTCAGTTATTTGGCAAGAGTATGTGCAGCTGTCATCATCATAAGTATAGTATGCTCCATCAGGGTAACGCGGTATTGCTTTTTCAAAGAATCCACCTCGCGCTTCATCCATTAATTTGGCTATTTTAGAATCTTTGTGCTGTCCAAAGACCTCAGGATACGCCTGCGCATAACCCATATGGGTGATAAGATGCAAAGCTTCCTCTATAGTTGGGTCCCACATCTTGTTGTCTAGCTCCATTTCTTCAGTAAACACGGCTAAAAATGTCCCAAACTTTGTTTCCAAGAGAGCTTCAATTTTATCCTCATCTGTATCAAAATCCCATCCGTTTTGCTTTATTACTTTTTCAACTTCTTCAATCACTGCTCCTGAATAAAAATGTTCTTCAAAGGACCGCTCCTCTCCAGCATTCCTGAAAACTGCAAAAACACTTCCAGTGCTGGTTATTTTATCAATCACTCGCTGGTTATCCACTAGCCCATCATTATTATAGTCAATTAATTTGTCCATAACTTTTTTTGCGTGATTGAGGTACTGTTCATCCACTTTGGGCATTGCACATATTTGAACCCCAAAACTCTCAGCAACTTTAATATTCATAATATTTGGACATTGGGACATTGCGGGTTTTGTAAAAAAAATTAGCGTAAGCATCAAAACAATACTTCTTTGTCTCAGAGTATATTTTACTATCATGGGATTCCCTTAAAAACATTTTTAAGCACGGAAATTATAACTTGTTATTTTTATTTATAGTAAATTTATTTGACCATTTCTAAAATTAAAATGAGGTCTGTTTTCTTATGCTTTTAATTGACTTGGTTAATATCTAAAAATCTAGGTAATTTTGTGTAGATTTGATTTTACAACAAACTAAATTTTTATATTAACGAAGTATACTTGAAAAGTTTGAAAAATTGAAACACACTTAATAGTGTTTTTATCGAATTAGATATTTGTTACCAGTATTTGTTTTTTTTAAGGGATTTAATTGTGATCATCGAGCGAGACATTGAAATAACCATGAATGATGGGGTGGTTCTAAAGGCAGATGTTTATCGGCCTGAAACTACCAACCAGGTTCCAGTTGTTTTGGCCGGCGGCCCCTATGGTAAAGGAGTTAAATACCAAGAACATTATAAACGTTTGTGGGACTCTTTAGTAGATATGCATCCCAATATTTTAAAAGACTCCAACAAAGATTATCTCACATGGGAGACTGTTGATCCAGAGATTTGGGTGCCTTGGGGTTATGCTTGCGTAAGATTTGATTCAAGGGGAGCTGGTCGTTCTGAAGGATATTTAGATATATTCTCACCGAGAGAAACACAAGATTTTGCTGCCGTCATAGAATGGTCAGGAAGCCAAGAATGGTGTAACGGCGCTGTGGGGTTAAATGGGATTTCCTACTATGCCATAAATCAATGGCAAGTTGCCGCCTTGAGTCCCAAACATCTAAAAGCTATGATACCTTGGGAAGGTGCTGCCGACCATTACAGAGATTGGGCACGTCATGGCGGCATACTGTCAAATCAATTTATGAATTTTTGGTTTCCTTCTCAGGTTCTTGCAATTCAGCATGGCAACCCAGATGGTCCAGTAGACCATTGGTTATCGGAGGACACACAGAAGCAACAACTTTCGACCGGCCCAAGGTTTTTATCAGATCGAGAGAGAAAAGAAAATCATTCTCACACCCTTGAAAACTTTAGAGCAAGAGAATTAGACGATGAATGGTATCAACAAAGATCGCCAGATTGGGAAAAAGTAGAGGTTCCTTTCTTAAGTGCTGCAAGTTGGGCAGGTTTTGGTCTGCATCCTCGCGGAAACTTTGAGGCCTTCACTCAAGCAAAATCCCCTGATAAGTGGTTAGAAGTTCATCCAGGCAGACATGAAGAATGGTTTTATCTTGAATATGGAATGCAATTACAAAAAAGATTTTTTGACTTTTACCTTAAGGACGAAAAGAATGGATGGGACAGTGAACCTAGAGTGTGGCTGAATTTAAGGCGTCCATTTAGCAACGAATTTGAACTAAGAAAAGAGAATGAGTGGCCTCTCAAACGTACTGAATGGACTAAATTGTTCATTAATGCGGATCAATCTGGAAGTTTAAAATGGAAAGAGCCGGAAAACCCCTCTAAACTAGAATTTTCTGCCGATTCGAGAGGCTTAACTATATTATCCGATCCTTTAGAAAAAGAAACTGAAATCACAGGCCCGCTAGTAGCAAAGTTATTTATTTCATCGTCTACCGAAGACTGTGATATTTTTATTACTATGCAAGCTTTTTCTGAAACTGGAAAAGAAGTGTATTTTCAGGGCACGGTTGACCCTAAGACGCCACTTGCTCAAGGTTGGCTCAGGGCCTCTCATAGAAAATTAGACAACAAGAAATCCGTTTTTTGGAGACCATATCATTCTCATGATGAAAAGCAGATGCTAATACCAAACGAGGTCTACGAATTAGATATAGAAATCTGGCCGCAAAGTATAATTTTGCCGAAAGGGTTTAAAATTGGCATAAATATATCTGGAAAAGATTTTGATAGACCTGGAGAAGCAGTGGGTGATTACATGCCTTGTCGTGGTTCCGGTCCATTTTTGCATAATGATCCCTTTGATAGACCAGAAGAAATTTTTAACGGCAAAACAACTATACATTCAGGAGGAACACACAATAGCTATATAGTATTACCCATAATTCCGATAAGTTAATAAATTTTTGGTTTCATTTGTACTAAAAAAATTCCTGCAAAAACTAGTATAAAGCCAATGAGCAAATTTAAGGTGATCTGTTCTTCTAGCATCAAAAAGCCCAATAGCATAGCAGTAAGTGGATGAAACCCCATGCACAATGTTGCCTGTGTAGGTGTGGCATATTGTAGGGCTTTTCCCCAACAAAAAATCATAACAGCTCCACAAGGAACACCAAGAATGAAAATATAGCTCCACCCTGCCCGATTAAATTCCAAAGACCCATTTAAAGGGTGCCCAAAAACGAAGGAAAAAATTAACATTGCGAAAACGCCTGAAATTAGGGCAAAAAGCAAAACTTTTATATTGCCGTATTTTTTTATATAGCTTGATGAAAAAGAAGCAAAAACAGATGAACAAATTACACCTATTGTCACAATTATATCACCAATAATAAGCGTAAAATTTGCACTATCGAAATTGTTTCCCAATGCAATAAATATTCCAGAAATAGCAAGCAAAATTGCCAAAAGTTTTATGCTAGTTATAGCTTCAATTTTGAAAATAGACGAAATAATCAGTGTCCATATTGGCATTGTTGCAAATAAAAGCCCTGCTCTTCCAGCTGTGGTGAAGGTTAACCCATAGGTTAATAATATTGGAAAACCGGCAAAATAAATTAGTCCCAGCACAGAGATTCGCTGTCGATCCACTCTATTTATTCTGCTGAAATCTAACTGCTTAAAGTAAATGATATATAAAATCAACGCGAGAATGAACCATCGCAAAAACCCTAAAGTAAATGCATCTGTCTGAGGTAAAACTAGACGTGTAAAAACCAGTCCTGCACCTCCAAGAATGGCGGATAAACAAGCAAATATAATCCCAATAAATAGTTGGCGTTCGGCCATTTAAATATTCCTGTAAAGTGGTATAATAGAAGAAGTAGTTTTATATTTTACAAAATTAGCTGAAGTAAAACAAACTACGGTGATGTTCAAGAATGCAAATACCACACTTTTATTGTAACGACCTTTAGAAAGTAATTCAAAATGTCCAGTATTTCACATCTTTTTACAGAGGCTAAAATTGACAACCTTACGATAGCTAATAGATTAGTTGTTGCTCCAATGACACGCGTTAGCGCATCATCAGATGGCGTTCCAACCGATACAATGAAGAGTCATTATAAAGAATATTCAGAGGGTGGTTGGGGTTTAATAATTACCGAAGGAACCTATATCGACGAAAAGTTTTCTCAAGGTTACAAAAACCAGCCCGGGATAGCAACTAAAACACACATTGAAAATTGGAGAAAAATTGTAGATGCTGTGCATGAAACAAACACTCCTATTTTTATGCAACTGATACATGCTGGTGGTCTTGTACAAGAAAATATTTATCAAAGAGAAGGAATAGCGCCTTCCGCAACTGAATTGCTTGGGAAAATGCTCCCACACTACTATGGGGAGGGTAAATTTCCTGTACCGAAAGAAATCACGAAAAAACAGATAGCGGAAACAGTAATCAGTTTTGCAAATGCGGCAAAAAATGCTTTAGAAGCTGGATTTGATGGTATAGAAATACATGGCGCGAATGGATACCTATTAGACCAATTTCTTACCGTCTTTTCGAATAAACGTAATGATGAGTATGGTGGCAACCTAGAGAATAGAATTCGATTTCATTGCGAAGTTCTGCAATCTGTATTGGACGCTGTTAAGGGAAAAATTCCAGTTGGGATTAGAATATCACAGACAAAAGTAAATAACTTTGAATACCAATGGCCTGGGGCTGAAGCAGATGCTAGCTTCATTTTCAAGAAAATGAGGTCGATAGCTCCAAGCTATATACACATAAGTACTCACAAAGGGTTAGAACCTGTATGGAATACCGAACATAATCTTGCTTATTATGCAAAAAAATATTTTGAGGGAAAAGTTATAGCCTGTGGTGGTCTTCATGTTCCCTTTAAAGCAGCAAATTTGTTAAATAATAATGAAGCGGATTTCACTGCAGTGGGGAAAGGTGCAATAGCTAACCCAAATCTTCCTAAAGATATTCGTCATAACAATGCTCAGATAGAATTTCAGCCAGAGATGATCAAGCCATTAGCAACAATAGAAAATACTCGAACTTGGAAAAAAAATAACCTTTAGGTTAAAAACACGAAAAACCCCCGTGTATATAAAAAATATAAATATATTAGTGTTTTATTAAGTTAAGAACCAATTCTAAAGCAAAGTAGATTTTTATAATTTCCTCTCATTGAAAAAGCGTCTTAACTTTGCTTAAATTATTATCATTAGTTAACGGAAAGATTGCTTTATCAAAATGATAGATTTCGACCAAGTTGGATTGAGTTTTGGCGAGACACGCATTATTGAAAATTTAAGTTTTTCAATAAAAAAGGGAGAATTTTGTTGCGTTCTTGGACCTTCAGGTTGTGGAAAATCAACCGCGCTTAGACTTATCGGTGACTTATTAAAGGGATACACAGGCGAAATTACCATCTCTGGCAGGCCACCGAGTGAATGTTGGCAAAAAATGGCATATGTTTTCCAAAACCATCGACTTTTACCATGGAAAAATGCCCTTGATAACGCAGCGTTTGGTCTAGAAATGCGCTATCCAAAAATGAGTCAGACAGAACGAAATGAAATCGCATTTCAACAACTTAAAAAAGTTGGACTTGAGGACGATATAAAAAAAATGCCCTTAATGTTATCTGGTGGAGAAAGACAACGTGTTTCGCTTGCTAGAGCGCTCTCATTAGAGCCTGAAATTATTCTAATGGATGAACCCTTTTCTGCTTTAGATCCAAACACAAGAAGAGTATTGCGCTCTCAACTTGTTCAACTTTGGAAAGATATCGGAATGACAATTATTTTTGTCACTCATGATATAGAGGAGGCCTTAGAATTAGGAGATAGAGTAATTGTTTTAGGAACACGGCCCTCAAAGGTAGAAAAAATAATAAGTCCTAAAGAAAAAAGACCCAGAGAGGTAGATATGTGCAAAGAATTACGTGATATTAAAAAAGACTTAATAAAATTATTCGAAAATTTGGCAATAACAAAGGTGAATTAAATGAAAAAAATATTTATAGCATTATCGTTTATCCTATTTCTAAGCCAAGCGTTACACGCTAAAGAATTGGTAAAATTTGGATATTTATCGGACCCAAGCCACGAGGCAGTGTTATGGGCTCTAAAAAATGGAAAAGTCACTTCAGACATAATTGAAGTGAAAGCTGATGCTCTTCAAATACCAGCTTTGATACAAGCGACAGTATCTCAGACTTACGACATTATACAGACGGCTGGTATGGCTATTCCCAGAGCGCGTTCCAAGGGTTTAGACCTAAGGATTGTTGGAACAGCTCTTCGTTATCACAAAGGGGGTGAAGGCGCAGATATTTGGGTTAAAAGTGATAGCCCTCTGCAGTCCGCAGCTGATTTGAAAGGAAAAAAATTGGCGGTATATTCTTTGGGATCTTCTGGAATAACGCTAATTAGAATAGCACTAGCTAATGCTCATGGATTTAACGTAGATTTAGAAAGCGGGGATATTGAGTTTGTTGAAATGCCTCCACCGGCTATGCCTGCTGCCCTTGAATCTGGAACTATTGATGCAGCTACACTTATTCACTCTCAAGCGTACCTAGCCCAGAACACCAACACATTTCGTTCTATCGTATCCACAGCTCCTGATAATTACAAAAGTTTTGGTGTACGAGGTGTTTCTGCTGTTCTCGCGGGCTATGGTAAAAAATTAGATAATAATCCAGAAATTCATAAAGAATTTCTTCGCTTGCTTCATCAATCTGTTGAGTATGCGAAATCAAATCCAAACGAAGTTTTTACTGCAGTTGCAAATGAAAATGATACTGATAGAAATTTTTTAGAACGTTGGTTTGTGGAGTATAGTGATTTTCCTGTTTTAATGAACAGAGATGATATGAAAGCAATTCAAATGTTGTGGGATGAGTCAGTAAAGCTTGGAATGTTAAAATCTGCTCCTAATGTTCAGGATACGGTCTGGACCGAAACAATTATTCTAAATTAGAAACTAGATATTCCCAGAAAATACAGATGATGAAATTTTCTTTAAAAAATTCAAAGGTTATTATATCATTAATTTTCTGGGTATTTTTCATTTTAGTTTGGAATGAATATTCAGGTATTATGCCTGTATATCAATTACCATCACCATTGCTTGTATCAACAGCTATGATGAAAATAGTTGTAGACTTAGACTTGATAAGTCAAATAGGCTTATCGCTATTTCATATTACAAGCGCGATGTTTATTGCTTTTTGCGTTGGAGTTTTTTTATCTCTTCTTCCTATTTATAATGTTCATTTTGAACATTTTGTAGACCATCGTCTAACACCATTTTTGAATTCTTTTTCTGGGGTCGGTTGGCTTTTTATAGCGATTTTATGGTTTGGAATTAATTCATTCACAGTAATTTTTGCAGTTACAATGGTTTTAATACCCTTTGCAATTATTAATCTAAGGACTGGAATTGCAGAAATGGACAGTGATATTTTAGAGCTTGGAAATAGCCTCACAAGAAATTATAAAATTTTATTGTTAAATGTTAAGGCTCCTATGCTATTTCCCTATGCATTTGCAACATTAAGAACAAGTTTCGGGGTAAGTTGGAAAGTTGTTTTAACAGCTGAGCTCTTTGGTGGGGCTGGAGGAATGGGCTACATCCTAAACAAATCCCGGCAAGAATTTGAAACAGAGATGATTTTTGCGGTTATAGCTTTTATCATAATATTTGTAATTATCGCCGAAGTATTATTTTTTTCTCCAGTTCAAAAACACCTAGATAAAAGATATATACGTGACTAAAATGACACAAATTCTGAATCCCGTTTCTGATATGATCATAATTGGATTCTGCTTTTTTTGGTGGTTAGTTGCCAAAGATGTACCTGACTTTATTTTGCCTGAGCCTTTCGAGGTTATAAGGGAACTATTTTCACTTTTCATAGACCCAGATAGTTTTCATCATATTTTTGTAAGTTTATCTAGGGTGTTAGGAGCATTAATTTTTGCAACTTTTATATCAATTTCACTTGCAATTTTGTCGAGAACAAACTTTATATTCAATATAATAATTGAACATAACATATTAATTGTATTGAATAGTTTTCCTTCTATAGGTTGGGCAATTCTTGGAGTTGTTTGGTTCTCAATTTCTGATGTAACGGTTATTTTTGTTGAAATAATGATAATTATTCCCTTTTGTCTTATTAACTGTATTCAGGGTTTTCGCCAAGTTGACCAAGAGATTAAAGAAATGGGCAAAAGCTTTTCTAGAAAACGTTTTTTAAATTTCTTTAAAATTGACTTACCGCTTGCACTACCCTTTATTGTTGCCGGTATCCGGATCTCCTACGGCATAGCGTGGAAAATTGCAATTGTTGCAGAGTTATTTGGAGCGAGCTCAGGTCTAGGTTGGTTACTTCAGCAAGCTCAAAACAATGCAGACTCCAAGAAGGTATTGGCAGTATGTTTTTTAATAGTTTTTCTTTTTTCAGTTGTAGATTTCTTGATACTTAAACCAATCGCAAATAAATATTCAATGAGCCTTAAGGAGACGTAGTTTGAATAAAAACACACATAGAATTGGTCCCTCCCCTTTTATTTCAGTTGATGAAGCAGGAGAAGGTGAATTAGTTATATTCCTTCACGGAATTGGGGGTAATAAAAGAAATTGGATCCCAAATTTTAATAGTTTTTCAAAATATTTTAAAACGGTTGCTTGGGACGCTAGAGGTTATGGAGAAAGCGATGATTATGAAGGTGATTTAAATTTTGATGATTTTGCATCAGACTTAAATAAGGTGATTGAATACTTTTCTTATGAAAAAGCGCATTTAGTTGGATTGTCCATGGGAGGAAGAATAGCACTAACTTTTTTCAAAAACTACTCTTACAGAGTTGCTTCATTAACCCTTTGCGATACGCACAAAGGTTTCAGACATTTTACTAAAGAGCAACAGGAAGAATTCATTAAGCTGAGAAGAGATCCATTGTTATCAGGCAAAGAACCCAAAGATATAGCTCCTATCGTAGCTAAAACACTTATTGGAAATAAAAATAATAAACATGTTTATGAACAGTTAGTTGACTCAATGAATAGACTGCATAAATTCAGCTATATAAAATCAATTGAGGCATCTGTAAAAAGTGATCATACTGACATTTTAAATAAAATAGACGTCCCAACACTCGTCGTTGTCGGTGAACTAGATACTTTAACACCCCCAAGCCTTGCCAAAGAGATATCTAACGAAATAGCTAATTCTAAACTTGATATAATAAAAGGCGCAGGACACCTGTCAAATATAGAACAACCTGATATATTTAACGAAAAAGTAATCAATTTTTTATTTGAAACGTCAATTTAAACATTTCAGCAAAAAACTTTAAAGTATAGGTGATATGACAACAACAAATAGAGATATTATTGAGCTAAAAAAAGATAAATTATTTCTTCTTCAAAATATTGTAAAATTAGATGGAAGATTAATAGCCTTCCCACCAAATCTTGAGGGTTTTGCGCCATTAAACTTATATATTCTCAAAGAGAAAACTGGTGCCTTTATGATTGATACTGGATATTTATATCATCAAAACAATATCTTGAAACAGCTTTCTGAAGTTATAACTTCTGACTTGCCATTATCTGTTCTGCCAACGCGCGTTAATGAATTTATGTCTGTTGGAAATGTTAAATCAATTTCCCAGCAGTTTAATGTCATTAATTATTTTCTTGCTCAACCCAATGCTCCTGATTGGTTTGACTTTACAGATAGTGAGCGTGATCAAAAATTACAGGAAATCCCAACGCACGTAATAGGAAAACATATAGAACACGAGATTGGTTCAAACACACGAAGATTTGTTGAAATCATGTCCGCACCATTAAGGCTCATTAACACGGCCTGGGTATATGATAAAGTAAGTAAAACATTATTTACTTCTGATATGTTTACTTATGCTCTGTCAGATAACAAAAATGGACCTTGGATTTTAGAAGAAGGCGAACTTTCATGTGAGAGCCAGTTCATAAAATCATTCATGTTAAACACTAGGTATTGGTGGCTGGAGGGCGCTAAAACAAGAATATTGAGGGACAATGTAAGAAATATTTTTAAAAAATATGATATCACAACTATCGCGCCAGGCTATGGGAAGATTTTCCGTGGACGTGA
>MDTG01079321.1_pt1 | contig 14264 bp, 12 predicted proteins | sample 811421 | NCBI WGS metagenome assembly MDTG01 (sample SAMN05326645, study PRJNA326480) | marine metagenome | isolation source: seawater | place: Pacific Ocean: South East | collected 2011
CAAGATCAATCAATGTTTTATGGAATAGATAAATCAAGATTTAAAGAAAACAAAAGATCTGTTCCAGATAAATATATGGGACCATTAATTAAAACCCAAATGACAAGATGTATTCACTGTACTAGGTGTATAAGGTTTGCAACTGAAATTGCTGGTGTTCCAGAACTTGGTGCTATAGGTCGTGGAGAAGATATGCAAATTACCACATATTTAGAAAAATCAATTCAATCTGAGCTATCAGGTAATGTCATAGACCTTTGTCCTGTAGGTGCATTAACATCAAAACCATATGTTTTTGAGGCGAGACCTTGGGAATTAAAAAAAACAGAAAGTATAGATGTAATGGATGCCGTAGGTTCAAATATAAGAGTTGATACGTACGACTGGGAAGTAAAAAGAGTTTTACCAATTACAAATGAAGATATTAATGAAGAGTGGATTTCAGATAAAACGAGATATGCTTGTGATGGCTTGATGAGTCAAAGACTTGATGTGCCTTATATAAAATACAATAACAAATTTGAAAAAGCTTCTTGGAACGAAGTTTTTAAGATTATAAAATCTAAAATTGAGCATACTGATAAAGATAAAATTTGTGGTTTTGTTGGTGACCTTACGAATATGGAAACAAGTTTTATCTTTAAAGAGTTTTTTCAAAGAACATTAAACTCAAGCCTAGTTGAATCTAGATCTGATAACAGATTTATTGATGTCTCAGAGCGACAGAATTATGTTTTTAATTCTTCAATCAATGGAATTGAAGAAACTGATTTTATTCTACTTATTGGAACAAATCCAAGATTTGAAGCTACAATGTTAAATACAAGAATTCGAAAAGCTTTCTTAAATAATAATACTAAAATAGTTTCTATTAATGATGTTGGTGATTTAACTTATCCATATGAGTTTTTAGATGGAAAAACTCAGACTATAAAAGATATCGTTGAAAACAATCACGCAGTTTCTAAAAAATTATTAGAGTCAAATAAACCTATGATTATACTAGGTGAGTCTTTTTTAAATTCTAAATCAGCTGAGCATCTGTTTTACAATCTAAAAGAATTTTTAATTAACAATCAAAAAATTAGAGATGACTGGAATTCGTTGAATGTACTATCAGTTAACGCTGCAACGGTTGGTAACTTAGATTTAGATATTTTATGTGAAAAAAGAAATTTATTAAAAGACTTAAGTGAAAATAAATTTGAATTGGTATTTTTTCTCGGTCAAGATGATATAAAATTTAATAAGAAAGATGAATTTATCATATATCAAGGTAGTCATGGAGATAGGGGGGCTGAAATTGCTGACATAATTCTCCCAGGATCTGCTTATACAGAACAATCAGGTTATTATACAAATCTTGAAGGTAAAGTTCAAAAAGCTTTTAAAGCCTCATATCCGCCTGGCAATGCTAAAGAGGATTGGCAAATTATTAATGATCTTACAGAAATTATGAATAATAGAAAACTCTTTAATGATAAAGATGAATTAATAAGTAGCATGTTTAACTATATAAATTTAAAAAAGAATAAACAAAATTCAAATTTTGTTAAAAAAAATATTTCTGAAAAGTTTGTAAATGAAGATTTGCAGATTAGCCTAAATGACTATTATTTTTCAAACGTAATTGCTCGTTCATCAAAAACTATGTTAGACTGTAAAAATTCTAAAATTGAGGTAAAACTAACAGGAACTGACGGGTAGTGAATGGAATATTTGCAAATTATCTTTCAAGAATTTTATAAAATTCTATTTTTACTAATCCCAGTATTAGTCTCAGTCGCCATGATAGTTTGGCTTGATAGAAGAGTTTGGGCTTTTGTTCAAAAAAGACAAGGTCCGAATGTAGTAGGACCGTTTGGTCTTTTGCAATCATTAGCTGATGCTTTAAAGTATATATTTAAAGAAATAATTATACCTGCAAGTTCGAACAAAATAATTTTTATATTGGCACCTATTATAACTATGACATTAGCCCTTATAGCTTGGGCTGTTATTCCTTTTGGTGAAAATAAAGTTTTAGCTAATATTAATGTGGGAATTTTATATATTTTTGCTGTTTCATCATTAGGAGTTTATGGAATTATAATGGGTGGTTGGGCATCAAATTCAAAATATCCTTTTTTAGGCTCTATTAGGTCTGCTGCACAAATGGTCTCTTATGAGGTTTCAATTGGAATTATAATCATCAACGTACTATTATGTGTTGGTTCCTTGAATTTAAACGATATAGTTATAGCTCAAAAAAATATGTGGTTCATAGTACCATTATTTCCAATGTTTATAATATTCTTTATATCAGCTTTGGCAGAAACCAATAGACCACCATTTGATCTACCAGAAGCCGAAGCAGAGTTAGTTGCTGGATATCAAACTGAATATTCTGGAATGATGTATGCTATGTTTTGGTTAGGTGAGTATGCAAATATTTTACTAATGTGTGCATTAGGATCGATTTTATTTTTAGGTGGGTGGCTATCCCCAATAGATCTTTTTCCTTTTAATTTAATTCCTGGTGCAATTTGGCTGATATTTAAAATTTTATTACTTTTTATTCTTTTTGCTTTGGTGAAAGCCATAGTGCCAAGATATAGGTATGATCAATTAATGCGACTAGGTTGGAAAATATTTTTACCATTATCTTTAATTTACGTAGTTTTAACAGCAAGTTTTTTATTTTATTTTAATCTGCTACCAACAATTTAATGAAAATATCGAGATTTTTAAAAACCATCTTAATGACAGACTTTATTAGTGGATTATTTATTGCCTTAAAGGAACTTTTTAAATCAAAAAAAACTATAAATTACCCTTTTGAAAAAGGTAAAATAAGCCCAAGGTATAGAGGTGAGCATGCATTGAGAAGATATCCTAACGGTGAAGAAAGATGCATAGCTTGCAAATTGTGTGAAGCTGTTTGCCCTGCTCAAGCAATAACAATCGAGTCTTCTCAAAGAGAAGATGGTAGTAGAAAAACTACTCGATATGATATTGATATGATGAAATGTATTTATTGTGGTTTATGTGAGGAGTCTTGTCCTGTGGATGCAATAGTTCAAGGTCCTAACTTTGAGTTCTCCACAGAGACAAGAGAAGAACTTTATTACACTAAAGATAAACTTTTAGATAATGGTGATAGATGGGAAAATATTTTAGCAGCAAATATTAAAACAGATAATCCATATAGATAAATTTTTATGATAGCACACGCAATTTTTTTTTTATATTTTTTCTTTAATTGCAATTATTTCAGCAATCATGGTTACAGCATCAAAAAATACTGTCCACTCAGTTTTTTTTTTAATATTAGATTTTATAAGTATTTCTTGTCTTTTTATAATGATCGGTGCGGAATTTTTAGGAATGATAATGCTAATAGTTTACGTGGGAGCTGTTGCGGTGTTATTTTTATTTGTCGTAATGATGCTCAATGTTGCTCAGCAAAAAAATCAATGGTTTTTATCGAAATCTAGTTCAAGACATATTCCCGTAGGTCTAATAATAAGTACAATTATTTTTTTTGAGTTAATAATTGTGGTTGGAGGATGGAAGTTTAAACCAGAATTCACGAATTCAGAAAATTTTTCATCTTCAGGTTTGAGTAATACTCATTCATTAGGGCAAGTTTTATATACAGATTATATTCATATTTTTCAAATAAGCGGGATGATATTATTAATTGCAATGATTGGTGCAATAGTACTGACTTTTAGGCAAAGAGATGGAGTTAAAAAACAAAGCTATATTAAACAAATTTCAAGAGAAAGATCTGAAGGAGTTAAAGTTTTAGATGTTCCTTCTAATAAAGGAGTTAGAATTGATGAGTGAAATTGGTCTTGGACATTATCTTACTTTAGGAGCTGTCATTTTTACAATTGGTGTGATTGGAATTTTTTTAAATAGAAAAAATATTATAGTAATATTAATGAGTATAGAATTGATATTATTAGCTGTTAATATTAATTTAGTATCTTTCTCAATTTATTTAAATGATATATCAGGACAGGTATTTACTCTTTTTATTTTGACCGTAGCGGCAGCAGAAGCTGCAATTGGTTTAGCTATTATAGTCGTTTATTATAGAAATTCAGGAACTATACGTGTTGAAGAAATAGACAATCTAAAGGGATAGAATGGAAATTTCAATCGTTGCATTACCTCTTATAGCATCAATTATATCTGGTTTTTTTGGAAAATATATTGGCGATAGAAATTCTGAAATATTAACAAGTTTATTAGTTTCAATTTCAGCTATTCTTTCAACGCTAATTCTCTATGAAGTTATAACCTACCAATACCAAGCCAACATTATAATCTTTAAATGGATAAGCTCCGGATCATTAGATGTTAATTGGTCAATTAAAATAGACTCATTGTCAGCAATAATGTTGGTTGTAGTGACTTACGTATCATCTTTAGTGCATATTTACTCAATTGGATATATGTCTCAAGATCCTCACAAGCCGAGGTTTATGGCTTATCTATCTCTTTTTACTTTCGCAATGTTGATGTTAGTTACTTCTGACAATTTTATTCAATTATTTTTTGGATGGGAAGGAGTTGGTCTCTGTTCATATTTTTTAATAGGTTTTTGGTTTAAAAAAGATTCTGCTAACTCTGCAGCTATTAAGGCATTTGTAGTTAATAGAGTTGGAGATTTTGGTTTTGCACTTGGAATATTCTTAATCTTTTATTTATTTGGAACTGTGAATTATTCAGAAGTTTTTGAATTGATTCCAACTATCATTGATAAAGATCTAAATTTTTTAGGTTTTGAAATAAAGGCTATAAATTTAATTTGTATCCTTTTGTTTGTTGGTTCTATGGGTAAATCAGCACAAATTTTTTTACATACCTGGTTGCCAGATGCAATGGAGGGCCCAACTCCTGTGTCAGCATTAATTCATGCTGCTACAATGGTGACAGCGGGTGTTTTTTTAGTTGTAAGATGTTCACCAATTTATGAATATTCCGAATTAGCTTTAAATATTATTACTGTAGTGGGGATGAGTACAGCCTTCTTTGCGGCAACTATAGCGCTGGTCCAAACAGATATTAAAAAAATTATTGCTTATTCAACTTGCAGTCAATTAGGTTACATGTTTTTTGCAACAGGAGTTGGAGCATACAATGTAGCTATGTTTCATTTGTTTACTCATGCTTTTTTCAAAGCTTTATTATTTTTAGGATCTGGATCTGTAATACATGCTTTCAAAGACGAACAGAATATTAATAATATGGGAGGAGTCTGGAAAAAACTACCTTATACTTATACTTTAATGATAATAGGAACCTTAGCTCTAACTGGATTTCCATTTTTATCTGGCTTCTACTCTAAAGATGCAATTATAGAATTTGCTTATTTACGAGGAAACACTACAGGATATTATGCTGCTGGGATTGGAATTTTGACTGCATTTTTAACCGCAATTTATTCATGGAGATTAATATTTAAAACATTTCATGGGAATTATAATAATAAAGAAATTAAGATAGAAGAAACACATGAATCCCCACTTGTGATGCTAGTACCCTTAATTATACTATCTCTTGGAGCAATATTCGCAGGGTTTGTTTTCAAAGATTTATTTATAGGTGACAATAATTTTTGGCAAGAATCAATTTTCTTTTTAAAACCATTAAGTGCAGAACACCCACCTCTATGGTTTTTAATTTTAAGACCAATATTAGTTATCTTATCTATTCCAATTTCTTTTTATTTGTTTGTAAGAAATAATAATCTAACTACTCGTATAGCTACTGTTAATAGACCTTTATATAATTTTTTATTAAACAAATGGTATTTTGATGAATTATACGAAGTAATATTTATAAAACCTTGTAAAAAGATTGGATTAATTTTATGGAAATTCTTTGATGTGAAATTAATCGATGGTTTTGGTCCAGATGGTTTTGCAGCAATTATTAAAAAATTTTCAATAAAAGCTACTAAATTCCAAAGTGGTTTTATTTATCAATACGCATTTGTAATGTTGATAGGATTTTCAGCTTTATTAACTTTTTTAATTGTAAAACAATGAATTTTCCAATTCTTTCATCTCTTATCTTACTTCCTAGTGTGGGTGCTTTTTTTTTATTTTTTACAAAAAGTAACAAAGAAAACAACATTACCGTAAAATATGTGGGTTTATTTACTTCTCTTGTAAATTTTTTTCTTTCTGTCTATTTGTGGATAATATTTGATCAATCAACATCAGAATTTCAGTTTATAGAAGATAGAATTTGGATAAAAGACTTTATCAACTATAAAGTTGGAGTTGATGGAATTTCTATTTTATTTATTATACTAACAACTTTTATTACTCCTCTTTGCATAATTTCAGTTAATAATTCAATCAAAAACAGGTTAAGAGAATTTTTGATTGCCATTTTAATAATGGAAACATTCATGATTGGAGTTTTTTGCTCACTTGATTTAATAATTTTTTATCTTTTTTTTGAAGCAGGTTTAATACCAATGTTTTTAATTATCGGTATTTGGGGTGGAACAAGACGAGTATATTCTGCATTTAAGTTTTTTTTATATACACTTCTAGGATCTGTGCTAATGCTAGTAGCAATAATTTCAATTTATTGGATCACTGGTACTACTGATGTAATTAACCTTTATGAATTAGGTATTGATAAGAAATATCAGAATTTACTATGGTTAGCTTTCTTTAGCTCTTTTGCAGTTAAAACTCCTATGTGGCCTGTTCATACTTGGTTACCAGACGCACATGTAGAGGCACCTACCGCAGGATCTGTTTTACTCGCTGCTATTTTACTAAAGATGGCTGGTTATGGATTTATCAGATTTTCCTTGGGACTTTTTCCGTTAGCCTCTGAATTATTTACACCTTTAATTTACACTTTAAGTGTAGTTGCTATTATTTTCACTTCATTGATTGCACTTATGCAAGAAGATATGAAAAAGTTAATTGCTTATTCATCTGTTGCTCATATGGGGTTCGTTACATTGGGAGTTTTTACTATTCAACAACAAGGTATTGAGGGAAGCATTATTCAAATGATAAGCCATGGGCTTGTGTCAGCTGCACTTTTTTTGTGTGTGGGTGTTGTATATGACCGTATGCATTCAAGACTAATAAAAACTTATGGCGGCATAGTAAGTATTATTCCTAAATATTCAGTTTTGTTTATGTTGTTTGCTTTGGCATCTTTAGGTTTACCTGGTACGAGTGGTTTTATAGGTGAATTTTTGATTTTAATGGGGGCTTTTAAAGACAATTTTTTAGTAGCAGTGATAGCAAGTATTGGAGTTATATTGGGTGCAGCATACATACTATGGATGTATAAAAGAGTAGTTTTTGGAAAATTGATTAATTCAGATTTAAAACAAATGATTGATTTAAATAAATCAGAATTATTTATTTTATCATCTCTTGCAATACCAATTTTATTCTTTGGTTTTTATCCAGAACCACTTATTAATACAATAGAGGTTTCAATCGGCGATCTGATTAAAATGTATAATACTAACTTAGCGAGCAGTTAAATGACATATTTTGAATTAATTTTGCCTGAAATTTTTTTATCATTATCAATTATGTTTTTATTAATTTTAGGTGTTTTTAAAAAGAATAGCTCAAATTTAGTTCTATCTATGTCATTAATATTTTTAGTTGTTACCGCAGTAATAACATTTAATGAAACAATAGGTGTTCAAGAGGTTTTATTATTTAATAACAGTATAATTATAGATTATCTGTCGTCATTTATGAAAATAGTGACATTGATTTCAGCCTTTTTAGTCTTAGTTATTACATCAAGTTATTTAAAAACTTATAAAATTTTTAAAATCGAATACCCAATATTAATTTTAAGTTCCGTTCTAGGGATGATGATAATGATAAGTTCCAACGATTTAATTGTTTTTTATATGGGGCTAGAACTACAGTCTTTAGCCCTTTATGTTTTAGCTTCATTTAATAGAGATGAATTGAAATCATCAGAGGCTGGATTAAAATATTTTGTTTTAAGCGCCCTTTCATCTGGTTTGTTACTCTATGGTTGTTCATTGATTTATGGATTTACAGGTTCGACAAACTTTAACTTAATAGCTACCCAATTAAACTCTGCAAATTATGCACTGACTTTTGGAATAGTGTTCGTTTTAGTGGGATTGGCATTTAAAATTTCAGCTGTTCCATTTCATATGTGGGCACCAGATGTTTATGAAGGCTCACCTACATCAGTAACTTTATTTTTTACAATGGTACCAAAAATAGCAGCACTTACAGTTTTCATAAGGTTTTTGTATGTTCCTTTTTTAAATTTAATCGACCAGTGGCAAATAATTTTAATTTTCTTATCGATTGCATCAATGCTTTTTGGTGCTATAGCTGCTATCGGTCAAACTAATATAAAAAGGCTAATAGCATATTCATCGATAGGCCATGTTGGTTATACTTTAGCTGGATTGGCAACAGGAACAAATGATGGAATACAAAGTTCAGTAATTTATATAACTATTTATGTAATAATGAATTTGGGTCTATTTTCTTGTCTATTAATGATGAAAAGAAATAATAAATATTACGAGAATATAGAAGATTTATCTGGATTATCAAAAAACCATCCACTGTTATCTCTTTCATTATTAATAATACTTTTCTCTTTAGCTGGGATCCCTCCATTAGCTGGTTTTTTTGCAAAATTTTATATTTTCAAGTCAGTTCTAGAACAGTCTATGTATTTTTTAGCTATAGTAGGACTTTTATCAACCGTTGTAGCTGCTTTTTATTATTTGAGAATAATTAAGGTAATATATTTTGATAAAGAAAGAGAGAAATATGACACTGATCATAGTATGTGGCTAAAGTTTTCATTAACAGTATCTACGATAATGATTCTCTTATATTTCATATCCCCTAGTCAATTAGTTGAAGTTGTATTGAGAATTAATATTATTTAATGAAATTCAAAATTTTTAGATTTCAAAACGTAATAAGCACTAATAATACTGCAATTCGATTAATTAAAACTAAAAACTTAGAATCTGGAATGATTATTTCAGAACAACAAAAAAAAGGTAGAGGACAATATGGTAAAAAGTGGATCTCTTTGAAAGGAAATTTATTTGTAAGTTTTTTTTATAGATTTGATAATTTATCTGTATCTTTAAGACATATTACAAAAATCAACTGTTTATTAGTTAAAAAATTACTATCTTTCTATTATAAAAAGAAAATTATTTATAAAAAACCAAATGATTTATTAATAGATAAAAAAAAAATTTGTGGGATATTACAAGAAACTATTAAAAAATTAAAAAAGAAATACTTAGTCGTTGGAATAGGAATTAATCTGAAAAAAGATCCAAATATAAAAAGTTACCCTAGTACAAATCTCTACAAGTTGATTAAATTAAAAGTTCCAAATAAAGAAATTGAAAATAAATTAAAAAAAATATTTGAAGAGAAAATTACAAAGTTAAAGAAATAAAATGTTATGTATATCTTAGGTGATATTGGAAATTCTGAGACTAAAATTTTTTTAGTCGACTCAAAAAATAGAGTTATTAAAGATACAAGTTTTTCATCAAAAAAAATAAACAATTCAATTCTTAAATCAAAATTTAAAATTTTAATCAAGGATTTTGAAAAAATAGAAAAAATATTATTTTGTAGCGTTGTACCATACACTTTTAATTTTATTAAAAAGTTTCTTTTATTAAAAACCAAAAAAAAATGTTTTGAGGTCAAAGATTTAAAGCTTCAATCATTAATTGATATCAAAGTAAATTTTAAACAAGTAGGTTCTGATAGAATAACAAATGCAATTAGCTTACAAAATGGAAAGGATAATTTTATTATTTTAGATTTTGGGACTGCCACTACTTTTGATGTGCTAACTAAAAAAACTTATAAAGGAGGTGTAATTGCTCCTGGAATTAAAATTTCACTTAATTCTTTATCTGACAGAGCTTCATTAATTCCAAAAGTTGATTTAAAAAAAATAAGAAAAGTTATTGGCATTGATACAATTTCAGCTGTAAGATCAGGTTTTTTCTGGGGTTATAGTGGTTTAATTGACAATATAGTTAATTTGATTAAGAAAGAAACTGGAAAGTCTTTTAAATTAGTAATTACAGGAGGATTTTCTGATTTATTTAGTAAATCAATAAAAACAAAAATTACAAAAGATAAAAATATTACTGTTAAAGGTCTAATTAAAATTTCTAAACTTATAAAATAAATGAAAGACGAATTATTATTTTGCCCTCTTGGTGGATCTGGAGAAATTGGAATGAATATGAATTTATTTGGTTATGGAAAACCAGGTGATCATAAATGGATTATGGTTGATATAGGTGTAACTTTTGCAGATGATACTATTCCAGGGATAGATCTTATTTATCCTGATCCAGGTTTTATTGTTGAAAAAAAAGAAGATCTTTTGGGGATTGTTCTTACCCATGCACATGAAGATCACATAGGAGCAATTGCTCACTTATGGCCTCAGTTAAAATGTAAAATTTATGCCACGCCTTTTACAGCAATTCTTATTAAGGAAAAATTTAGAGAAAAACATATTGATATAACTAATGATTTAAAAATTGTTCAATTAAACGGTAATGTCTTATTAGATCCTTTTGATATAGAATATATTACTTTAACACACTCAATCTTGGAACCAAATGGCCTAAGAATTAAAACTCCAGCTGGAGTAGTGTTACATACTGGTGATTGGAAAGTTGATCCTAATCCGTTAATTGGAGAAGAAATAAATACCAAAAGATTAAAAGAAATAGGTGATGAAGGTGTTTTAGCAATGATATGCGATTCAACTAATGTTTTGAGTGCAGGAAGATCTGGTTCAGAATTAGACGTAAGGAATAATTTATTAAATATAATGGAACGTTTAAAAAAAAGAATAATTATAACTTCATTTGCATCAAACGTTGCAAGAATGGAGACAGCTTTTTACTGTGCTGAAAAAACTGGAAGACAAATTTCTTTAGTTGGTAGATCGATGCATCGAATTTTTAAGGCTGCTAGACAATGTGGATATTTAAAAAATACTATTGAGCCAATAGATCCAAGAGAAGCTAAGAATTTCTCAAGAGAAAAAATTGTTTACCTATGCACCGGAAGTCAAGGTGAGCCAATGGGTGCAATGATGAGAATATCAAATTATACTCATCCTGATGTATTTATAGAAAAAGGAGATGCTGTAATTTTTTCGTCAAAAATAATTCCAGGTAATGAAAAGAAACTTTATAAATTACATAATCAATTAGTCAAAGATGGAATTGAGGTAATTTCGGAAGAGACTGAATTTATTCATGTTTCAGGTCATCCTAATAGAGAAGATTTGAAAGATATGTATCAATGGGTAAAACCAAAATGTGTAATCCCAGTACATGGTGAGCACAGACACATGATAGAGCATATTAATTTTGCTAAAGAGATGCAGGTACCTAACCCAGTCCAAGTTGAGAATGGAGATATAGTAAGATTATATCCAGGAGATAAACCAGAAGTTTATGATAAAGCTCCAAGTGGAAGACTATACTTAGATGGAAATATTAGTGTTGAAGAAGATTCTCAATCAATTAAAGATAGAAAAAATTTAAGCACAAATGGTTATCTAGAGGTAACAATTTTAATCACGCTAAAAGGAAATATATATAACAACCCAATAATAACTTTTAGAGGTTTGCCAATTTATGATAAAGAAGAATTTATATATGGTCTAGAGTATGAAATAGAAAAAACTTCAAGATCATTTAAATTAGGGAGTAAACAACAAGAACATAATCTGATAGATGCACTTAAAATTAGCTGTAGAAAATTTGTAAAAGATAAAACAGGAAAAAAACCATTTACAAATATTAATTTGGTTAAAATTTAATGAGTCCCACAGGATTAGCAATAATTTATATAATAATTTGGTGGATTGTTTTTTTTGCAATATTACCAATTGATGTAGAGAGAAAAAAAATTGAGAAAGTTGAAGGGGAAGATCCTGGATCTCCTGAAAATCCAAAAATGTTTAAAAAATTCATTTATTGCACTGGAATTACAACGTTTTTGTTCATTATTATTTTTCTACTAATGAAATTTGAATATTTGAATTTAAGAAATATAATCATCTAGCATGTATATTTCAAAATCATTTATTCCTATTTTAAAGAATATTCCATCAGAAGCAAAAATTAAATCGCATCAACTTATGCTCAGAGTTGGAATGATCAAACAATCTTCTGCAGGTATTTATTCATGGCTACCTTTAGGATTTAAAGTCATGAAAAAAATAGAGCAAATAGTAAGAGAGGAACAAAATAAAATTGGAGCGCAAGAAATATTGATGCCCACAATACAATCAAGTGAAATTTGGAAAGAAAGTGGTCGCTACGAAGATTATGGTGAAGAGATGCTTAGGATTAGAGATCGCCAAAACAGGGAGATGTTATACGGGCCTACTAATGAGGAACTAGTTACAGATATATTTCGATCATCCATAAAATCTTATAAATCACTTCCGCAACTTTTATATCATATTCAATGGAAGTTTAGAGATGAAATAAGACCTAGATTTGGAATAATGAGATGTAGAGAGTTTTTCATGAAAGACGCCTATTCATTTGATATCACCGATGATGATGCAATTTTTTCATATAACAAATTTTTTTTGTCTTACTTAAAAACTTTTAAAAGACTTGATCTTAAAGCAATACCCATGGCAGCAGATACTGGTCCTATTGGTGGAAATCTTTCTCATGAATTTATTATTCTTGCTGAGACTGGCGAAAGTAAAATTTATACAGATAAAAGGATTTTTGAATTAGAAAGTGATGACACAAAACTAGAGAAGGAGTCTTTAAGAAAACTTAGAAAAAAATTTGAAGAATTTTATTCTGTGACAGATGAAAAATTTAATAAAGAAGAATTCGAAAAAAAAGTTTCTGAAAAAAACCGATTACAAACTAAAGGTATTGAAGTAGGGCATATCTTTTATTTTGGTGATAAGTACTCAAAACCTATGGAAACATCTGTTGATTTACCTGAAGGAAAAAAAGATTTTGTGAAGATGGGTTCATATGGAATTGGTGTATCAAGATTGGTAGGTGCAATAATAGAGGCCAAATACGATGAAAAAAAAGAAATCATGAAATGGCCAATTTCTATTGCTCCATATGATATTGCAATTATTCCTATGATAAATAAAAATGATTCCTCCACTCTTACTAAAGCAAATAATTTAAATAGTGAGTTAAAAAAAAATAACATTGAAGCTATCATTGACGACACTGATGAAAATTTTTCGTCAAAAATAAAAAAGATGAATCTAATAGGAGCTCCATTCCAAATAATTATTGGAAATCAAAGCGAAGGTAGTAAATTAGAATTTAAGGAAGTTGGAAAAGTTACACAAAAAATTGAGTTATCAGAAATAATAAAAATAATTAAAACGCAAAAAGAAAAAAATTGATTTCCACTTTAGAAAAAGAAATAACTTTTAGATTTTTAAAGGCCAGAAAAAAAGATGGTTTTTTAAATGTTATATCAATATTTTCTTTTATTGGAATTGGTTTAGGGGTGGCTGTTTTAATTGTTGTTATGTCTGTAATGAATGGATTTAGGGCAGAATTAATAAATAAAATTGTTGGCTTTAATGCACATGTTACCGTTAAGCCATATGAAAATCAAATAGACATTAATGAACTGGAAAAAACAAATCTTAAATTAATATCTAAAAATTTAATTTTGAGCAATTCAGGCGAGGCTATTATAATAAATAAAGATAATTCTAAGGGGATAATTTTAAGAGGATATTCATCTAAGGACTTTTCAAAATTACAAATTATTAATAACGAAACATTTATTGGAGATAAAAAAAATTTAAAAAAGGATTTTATATCTATTGGCAAAGAACTAAGTTTTACTTTAGGCCTTAAATTGGGAGATGATATTTCAATTATGTCTTCCTCAGGAATTGACACGATAATTGGAAGTCTACCAAAGAAAAAAACTTTTACGGTAAATTCACTTTTTGAAAGTGGTTTAGCTGATTTTGATAATAATGTTGCATTTATAAACATTGATACCTTAGATGAGTTTTTTGATTTGAAACAAAAAAACAGAAATTTAGAGATTTATTTAAAAGATCCGCAAAATATAGAAAATCAAAAATTAATAGTACAAAAAATATTTCCCGATGAATTTGTTTTTAGCTGGTCAGATATGAATAGTTCATTATTTTCAGCTTTAAAAGTTGAGAGAAATGTTATG
>MDTG01207843.1_pt1 | contig 14264 bp, 12 predicted proteins | sample 811421 | NCBI WGS metagenome assembly MDTG01 (sample SAMN05326645, study PRJNA326480) | marine metagenome | isolation source: seawater | place: Pacific Ocean: South East | collected 2011
CTCGCGACACTCGCATCGTGCTGGCGCTGTCCCTGCAAGCCTGTCTGGATAAACCTATTGAAGACACGCGTTTTGGCGTGTTTCGGATGTAAGCATGTTTCATAAAATCCTGATAGCCAATCGTGGCGAAATCGCCTGCCGAGTAATTGATACCTGCCGCAAGATGGGTGTATCAACGGTCGCGGTTTATTCTGATGCTGATGCAACAGCGCGGCACGTGGCTATGGCGGATGAGGCGGTTCGGTTGGGTCCGGCACCCGTGGCTGAAAGCTATTTGCGCGGCGATGCGATCATTCAAGCGGCGGTTAAGACCGGAGCGCAGGCGGTGCATCCAGGCTATGGCTTTTTGTCGGAAAACCCTGAGTTTGCACAGGCGCTGGCTGATGTGGGGATTGTATTCATTGGACCAAGTGCAGATGCGATCCGCGCAATGGGATTGAAGGATGCGGCCAAGACGTTGATGGAAAAAGCTGATGTGCCAGTCGTGCCAGGCTATCACGGTGCAGATCAGGATGACGTGCTGCTTGCTGCCGAAGCAAAAAAAATCGGTTATCCCGTTTTGATCAAAGCGGTAGCAGGCGGCGGCGGTAAGGGCATGCGCCTGGTTGAAGCCGCAGCTGATTTTGCCGAAGCTTTGCACTCGGCAAGATCAGAGGCCGCGACGGCCTTTGGTAACTCTGACGTGCTGGTCGAGAAGTTTGTGCAAAACCCGCGTCATATAGAAATTCAAGTGTTTGGCGACAGCCATGGCAACGTCGTGCATTTATTTGAGCGGGATTGTTCACTACAGCGCCGCCACCAAAAAGTGATCGAAGAGGCCCCTGCGCCAGACATGCCGGATGCGGTACGCGCGGCCATGGGGAAGGCGGCGGTGCGGGCGGCGGAGGCCATCAGCTATTCGGGTGCGGGTACCATAGAATTTATCGTCGATGGTTCAGGTTCACTGCGCGAAGACGGATTTTGGTTTATGGAAATGAACACCCGTCTGCAAGTAGAACATCCAGTAACTGAAGCGATTACAGGGCAGGATCTCGTTGAATGGCAATTACGCGTGGCAAATGGCGAGCCGCTGCCGATGGCTCAGGACGCGCTAAAAATTGACGGTTGGGCGTTTGAGGCGCGGATTTATGCAGAGGACGCGGGCAAAGGATTTTTGCCGTCCATTGGCACACTGTCGCATTCTAAGTTCCCCTCGAAAGCGCGGGTTGATACGGCGGTGCGGGTTGGGGATGAAATCACGCCGCACTATGATCCATTAATCGCCAAACTGGTGGTGCACGGCGCGACACGCGAGGTGGCGCTGGGCAAGCTTAGGGCCGCGCTTGTGGCGACGGAGGTTGCAGGACTCACTACGAACATCAGCTTCTTGCGTACTTTGTCTGAGCACGAGGATTTCACTAAAGGCGATGTGGACACGGGTCTGATTGCGCGCTACCAGGAGGCGCTCGTGGAGCAGACAGCACCCTCGGAAGAAGCGTGTGCTATGGCGGCGGTTGTCCTAGCTGGACTAGATAAAGTGAATAAACATCATGGATTTACTCTGTGGTCCCCTCTGCGCCGTACGGTGCATCTTGCTTGTCAGGGTGAGGTTTGGACGGTTGCTCTAGAGTGTCTGTCGATGACGGACACATGTGCTTTGATCGGGGACAAAGCGGTTGAGGTTTCTTGCCAAAGGGGGTGGAAAGTGAATGGGCGCAAGCCCAACGTTCATGTCGTGTCCCATGCGGATGGGATAAGCTTGTTTGGGCCAAGCACGTTGCATTTTAAACCTGTTGATCTGCTAGATCGTGCTACAGTGGACGTTGGCAGAGCCGGTACGATTGTCGCGCCGATGCCGGGGGCTGTGAAAGACGTGATGGTTGCGCTAGGGGACAGCGTTAGGCAAGGTGATACGCTGATGATTTTGGAAGCGATGAAGATGGAGCACCGGCTGACAGCGCCCTTCGATGGCGTCGTGGCAGAGCTCAACGCTACCGCAGGTGGGCAGATGGCCGACGGCAAGGTTTTGGCAGTGGTGGAACAGGCAGAAGTATGACTGACTGTGCTGAGGTGTTCGAGGTTGGCCCGCGTGACGGGTTACAGAACGAAAAAGCCATGATCGCCACGGTGGATAAGGTGGCCCTAGTAGACCAGCTATCCGCCTGTGGTTTTAAAAGGATGGAAGTGGCGAGTTTCGTTTCGCCGAAATGGGTACCACAAATGGCCGACAGTGCCGACGTTCTGGATCAGATCACGCGGCGCGAAGGCACGCGATATGCGGCGTTGACCCCCAATTTGCGTGGGTTTGACGGAGCCGTGAATGCCAAAGCAGATGAGATCGCAATTTTTGCTTCTGCATCTGAAGGGTTCAGTCAGGCCAACATCAATTGCAGCATCGCTGAAAGCGTCGAACGGTTTCAGGCTGTGATTTCTGCTGGAAAAGAGGCAAACATCCCCGTACGCGGTTACATTTCTTGTGTCACGGACTGCCCCTATGATGGGCCAACGGCGCCGGCTAAAGTTGCAAAGTTGGCGGCCCAATTACGTGATCTTGATTGTTATGAGATCAGCCTTGGGGACACAATTGGGCAAGGGACGCCTGAAAGCATCATAGCGATGCTAAAGGCGGTTCTGGCCGAGGTGAGTCCCGCCAAACTGGCAGGGCATTTCCACGACACCTCGGGCCGGGCACTTGACAATATTCGGGCGTCTTTGGACCTCGGCTTGAGTGTTTTTGACGCCTCCGCTGGTGGACTTGGTGGTTGTCCATATGCACCGGGTGCGTCGGGAAATGTGGCCAGCGAAGCAGTAGTAGACTTGCTTCACAGCGCAGGGTTTGAAACGGGTGTTGACCTAAATAAGCTAATGAAAACAGCCATGTTTGCCAAAGGCCTGAGAGGTGCAAATGTTTGAAACTATAAGAATTTCTACGGATAAGCGCGGGGTTGCTCGCCTGAAGTTGGCTCGCGCTAATAAACATAACGCTCTGAACGCGCAGATGATTGATGAGTTGACACATGCTGCTGTCGACTTGGGTGTGAATGACAGCGTTCGGGTTGTTGTGCTCGAAGCAGATGGTGAGAGCTTTTGCGCGGGTGGTGATCTTGGCTGGATGAAAGACCAAATGAATGCTGATCCCGACCGACGTGCGTTAGCAGCACGGGATTTGGCGATGATGCTTGATGCGCTCAACACGTTACCTAAGCCGCTGATAGGTTGTGTGCGAGGACAGGCGTTTGGTGGAGGCATTGGCATGATATCCGTCTGCGATATCGCTATTGGGGCGCTTGGGCTGAAATTTGGCCTCACTGAAACGCGGCTAGGTCTGATTCCAGCTACAATCTCGCCATATGTCTTAAAGCGGATGGGTGAGGCCAAGGCCCGTCAGGTTATGATGTCTGCTGCGTTTTTTGACAGCATTGAGGCGCACGCACTTGGTTTGCTTGCGAAAGTTGTAGCCCCCGAAGACCTCGACGCCGCGATTGAAGCTGAGATCAAGCCATATCTAACCGTCGCGCCCCGCGCGGTAGAGAAGACCAAACGCCTAATTCGCGTGCAGGATGGAGAGATCACGCAAGTGCAGATTGACGCCAGTATTACAGCCTTGGTTGAGGCCTGGGAAGATAGCGAAGCCAACGACGGCATTGCAGCGTTCTTCGCCAAAGAAAAGGCCCCTTGGGTATGCTGATCGCCGCTTGTTAGCATATAGAGGTCAGTGCGCAAAAAAGCCGGAAGTATGGCCACGAAAGAGATTGCTCTAATAGATTTATCGTCGCGCTGACCTCTGGATTGCTAGGGCGATAGCTTAACAACCACGTTGTTCCCAGTTTTTGCGTGGCGACGCTAAGTCGAATGGGTTACTTGTTTAAGTCTGGGGATGGCTCTGGGTCAATCTGCCGCGTTTTGCTAAGTTGGTTTTTTGACCTAAGGGAACTATCTACATTTTCATGGGTCGGCATGTGAAATGCGCACCGGGCGGACGGCCCTAACTAGCATGAAACCCGCAAGCACGGCAAATTGCCACCTTCGATTGTTGACCTTCCTGCGGCGTAGGGATAATTACTGCCCAGCCAACAGCCTTTGTTTCAAGAAGGAGTCGCCCTTGGAAGACTTACTCAGAGAGTATCTGCCAATTCTGGTGTTCATAGGGATCGCCGGAGCATTGGGTCTTGTACTCATTCTGGCCGCTGTAATCATCGCCGTTCGCAACCCTGACGCTGAGAAGACTTCAGCCTACGAATGTGGGTTCAACGCCTTTGACGACGCTCGAATGAAATTCGACGTGCGCTTCTATTTAGTGTCCATCCTCTTCATCATCTTTGATCTAGAGGTTGCATTCCTGTTCCCATGGGCTGCGTCTTTTAAGGATGTGGGCGTCTTGGGATTTTGGTCGATGATGGCTTTTCTAACGGTACTAACCATCGGATTTGCCTATGAGTGGAAAAAGGGAGCTTTGGAATGGGAGTGACAACGTCTCCTAACACTGCAGGTGGCGACCGCGAAGTCGCGACCCGCGCACTGAATAATGAATTGCAAGATAAAGGTTTTTTGCTTACGTCTTCAGAAGATATCATCAATTGGGCCCGTACGGGTTCGCTGCACTGGATGACGTTTGGTCTGGCCTGCTGTGCTGTCGAAATGATGCACACGGCAATGCCGCGTTACGATATGGAGCGCTTTGGGACGGCGCCTCGAGCCAGCCCTCGCCAGTCTGATTTAATGATCGTTGCAGGTACGTTAACGAACAAGATGGCTCCCGCGCTGCGTAAGGTTTACGATCAGATGCCAGAGCCAAGGTACGTGATTTCTATGGGTTCGTGCGCTAACGGCGGTGGATATTACCACTACAGCTATTCTGTTGTACGTGGCTGCGATCGCATCGTACCGGTTGATATCTATGTGCCTGGATGCCCGCCTACTGCGGAGGCATTGCTTTACGGTATCCTACAACTGCAACGCAAAATTCGTCGTACAGGTACGATCGTTCGCTAAAACTGAGGGAAGTGGCATATGCCCGTTAAACTTACAGAACTGGGAACAGCACTCGCTAAGAGTAGCTCTGATGCGGTTATGGCGACAAACGTAAACGCGATGGGAGAGCTGGTAGTTCAAGTCTCGCCCGCGGGCTTGCCCGATTTCATCGAACACATCAAAACCCAACGTGACGCGAAATTCTCGAGCTTGGTGGATATCACAGCTGTCGATTATCCAAGCAGAGAAAAGAGGTTCGAAGTGGTTTATCATTTGCTGTCGATGCATACCAACCAACGCATCCGCATCAAGGCAAGTATCCTTGAGGATGAGGTGGTTCCGTCGATCACGTCCATTCATCCGTCCGCGGATTGGTTTGAACGTGAAGTGTTCGACATGTATGGTATCATGTTCTCGGGCCACCCTGACCTTCGACGTATTCTCACAGATTATGGCTTTAAGGGGTATCCGCTACGTAAAGATTTTCCAACTACAGGTTACACCGAATTGCGCTACGACGAGGTTGAAAAGCGTGTAGTGTATGAGCCTGTAAGCTTAGTTCAGGAGTACCGTCAGTTCGATTTTATGTCTCCTTGGGAGGGCGCTGAGTACATTTTGCCAGGTGATGAGAAAGAGGAGGTCGTGAAGTAGATGGCTGACGGAACTTTTAATGACGTCCAGACGGGCGAACAGCGCATCCGTAATTTTAATATCAACTTTGGCCCGCAACACCCTGCAGCCCATGGCGTGTTACGCCTGGTGCTTGAGCTGGACGGTGAAATAGTTGAGCGGTGTGATCCTCACATTGGGCTTTTGCATCGCGGCACTGAGAAGTTAATGGAGAGCCGCACCTATCTGCAAAACTTGCCGTATTTTGATCGATTGGACTATGTGGCGCCAATGAATCAAGAACATGCTTGGTGCTTGGCCATTGAAAAGCTGACGGGGGTTGAAATACCGCGTCGCGCTTCCTTGATCCGTGTGCTTTACTCTGAAATTGGCCGAATCCTAAATCACATCTTGAACGTGACAACGCAAGCGATGGACGTAGGAGCTCTGACGCCGCCATTATGGGGTTTTGAAGAGCGTGAAAAATTGATGGTGTTCTACGAACGGGCTTGTGGCGCGCGCTTGCATGCTGCCTACTTCCGCCCTGGTGGTGTTCATCAAGACCTACCGCAAGACTTGATCGATGACATCGAGCAGTGGGCCAAGGAATTCCCGACTGTTTTAGCCGATATCGATGGTCTGCTCACTGAAAACCGGATTTTCAAGCAGCGTAATGTGGACATCGCCGTGATTTCTGAACAAGAGGCGCTCGATTGGGGATTCTCTGGCGTAATGGTCCGTGGTTCTGGCATGGCATGGGATTTACGTCGTGCGCAGCCCTATGAATGTTACGATGAAATGGATTTCCAAATTCCGGTGGGCACAAATGGCGATTGCTACGATCGTTATTTGTGTCGGATGCAGGAAATGCGTGAAAGCCTTAAAATTATTCAACAGTGCATAGGCAAATTAAACGCTGAGGGGCCGAGTGATGTTTTAGCGCGGGGTAAAATTTCGCCGCCCAAACGGAGCGAGATGAAGACTTCGATGGAAGCTTTGATTCACCACTTCAAACTTTACACTGAAGGTTTTCATGTACCTAAGGGCGAAATTTACGCATGCGTGGAAGCACCCAAGGGTGAATTTGGTGTTTATCTGGTTTCAGATGGGACTAATAAGCCATATAAAACGAAAATCCGAGCGCCGGGTTATTTGCACCTCGCTGCGATGGATCATGTGGCCAGAGGCCATCAATTGGCCGATGTGGCCGCTATTATCGGCACAATGGATGTCGTATTTGGAGAGATTGACCGCTAATGCTTCGCCGTCTTCACCACGAACAACCCGACAGCTTTGCCTTCACAGAGATGAATCAGAAATGGGCAGAAGCGCAGTTGACGAAATACCCAGCAGGGCGGCAGGCCTCTGCTGTCATTCCACTATTGTGGCGCGTGCAGGAGCAAGACGGGTGGATTTCTAAGCCAGCACTTGAAAAAGTAGCTGATATGCTTGATATGGCATATATCCGCGTACTAGAAGTTGCGACTTTCTACTTTATGTTTCAATTGCAGCCTGTTGGTTCTATTGCACATATCCAGGTTTGTGGCACTACGTCATGTATGATTTGTGGTGCAGAAGATTTGATAAGTGTTTGCAAGGAAAAAATTGCTAGCGCCGCGCACGTTATATCGGATGATGGTAGATTTAGCTGGGAAGAGGTTGAATGCCTTGGGGCATGTGCTAACGCTCCCATGGTGCAGATTGGTAAGGACTATTATGAAGATTTGACAGCTGATCGCTTTGCCCAAATCATCGACGAATTTGCAGCTGGTGAGACTCCTACGCCTGGCCCTCAAAACGGCCGCTTTGCAGCAGAGCCGGTGGGAGGGCTGACGACGCTTATAAAATTGGCAGACGACCGTCTTGAACATAATGGTTCCGTTGCCCTTGCAGTTGACATTGGCGATACGGTGAAGCGCATCCAGGGAGATGAGGTTCCCATCCTGACCCCGTGGCTGGATAAGGACCTGGATAAGGACAAAGCGACAAATGTCAAAAAGCCAGCTTCTCAGAAAACCGGTGCAAAGCCTGCATCCAAGAAAAAAGAGGGTGGTCTTGGAGCACCTCCGAGGGGAAAGAAGCCACGCACAATGTCGGCGCCACGGAAACGGGGGGCTGACAATTTAAAATTGATCTCCGGTGTGGGTGTGAAATTGGAGAGTGCTCTAAATGAACTGGGAGTTTTCCACTTTGATCAGATTTCTAAGTTGTCGGATGATGAAGTGGAATGGGTCGATTTGCGCTTGAAGCTCAATGGGCGCCTTAGACGTGACAATTGGATTGAGCAAGCAACCAAGCTGGTAACTAGAGGCAAAGCAACGCTTCCGAAGAAGGTACTTAAATAAATTTCTTCGAAACCATGAGAACTGAATACTTAAATAAACAAAAAATTGGTGACGCTGTTTAAACGTTGCCTTTGAAAGGAGATTGATTGGCCTCGAAAAGACCTGTTTCAGAACCAGCGTCATCGCAGGTTCGAATTGCATCCATTGTCATCGTTGTGACAATGGTCCTTTGGATGGGGGCTAGTTTCATTGGCGGTTCGATTGGATTAGAGGCGCGCTTTGCGTTTCTTTTCGACCTTGCTGCTTTGGCAGCGTTCCTCTGGGCGCTGATCATATTATTTAACGCTTGGCGCCTGCGCCAAACAGAGAAGGAATGAGCAATGCTCGCTGATCAGGACCGCATTTTTACGAATATCTACGGCATGCACAACCGGACATTGAAGGGTGCGCAACAGCGCGGACATTGGGATGGTACAGCGAAAATTATAAAGAAGGGTCGTGAGTGGATCATCGACGAGATGAAGAAATCGGGTCTGCGCGGGCGCGGTGGGGCAGGATTTCCCACAGGGCTGAAGTGGTCTTTCATGCCAAAAGAAACTGACGGTCGTCCGTCCTATTTGGTGGTGAACGCGGATGAATCCGAACCTGGTACTTGCAAAGACCGCGAAATTATGCGCCACGATCCACATACACTGATCGAAGGTTGCCTGATCGCATCTTTCGCTATGAATGCAAACTCTTGTTATATCTATATTCGTGGTGAGTTCATTCGCGAACGTGAATCATTGCAAGCGGCCATCGACGAAGCTTATGACGCGGGCCTCCTCGGTAGGAACGCTGCTAAGTCTGGTTGGGACTTTGATCTGTACCTTGCACATGGTGCGGGTGCTTATATTTGTGGTGAAGAAACCGCCCTTCTCGAAAGTCTTGAAGGTAAAAAGGGAATGCCGCGCATGAAGCCGCCATTCCCCGCAGGCGCGGGCTTGTATGGTTGCCCAACTACCGTGAATAACGTGGAGTCCATAGCGGTTGCGCCGACTATCCTGCGCCGTGGTGCAAATTGGTTCACGAGCTTTGGTCGTCCGAACAATGCTGGTACCAAACTTTTTGCGTTCTCGGGTCATGTAAATCAACCCTGTGTAGTGGAGGACGCAATGTCCACACCGTTGCGCGAATTGATTGACCGCCACTGTGGTGGTGTGCGTGGCGGCTGGGAAAACCTTAAAGCCATTATTCCTGGTGGAGCGTCTGTTCCGCTGCTGCCAAAAGACATGTGCGATGAAGCGATCATGGATTTTGATTGGCTGCGTGAACAACGCTCTGGCCTTGGCACGGCTGCGGTGATCGTGATGGATCAATCTACTGATGTTATCAAAGCGATCTGGCGCTTATCCGCTTTTTACAAACATGAAAGCTGTGGTCAATGTACGCCATGCCGTGAAGGCACAGGCTGGATGATGCGGGTAATGGATCGTTTGGTGAAAGGTGAAGCAGATGTCGAGGAAATTGATATGCTGCTCGATGTGACCAAGCAGGTCGAGGGCCACACTATTTGTGCGCTTGGCGATGCGGCGGCTTGGCCAATCCAAGGCTTAATTCGTCATTTCCGTGATGAAATCGAGGATCGGATTAGATATAAACGTATTGGTAGCGTTAGTTCGGTCGCTGCAGAGTAAATTCATGTGTAGTGTTTAAACCAGCTAAAATTAATTTTGTTTCGTTGACGTGTGATTGTGAAGACAACTAAAACTCTGATATTTGCAACCACCTTGAGCGGGTCAATAGCCGGATGCTACGGTCATGTGAACCTTTGCGGCGTATATCCCAAGACGAAATGGACTTCGTCCAAAACGAATCTAGCGGCGTCGTCGCTAATGCCCGTAGGGCTCCAGAATTGCCAGTTTCTGGGGTTCCTCCAGCCTAGTCACATTGGTTTGGAAAGCTAACCTCTAGCTGCTTTGTGATGTTAAACATTGATGGTATTATACGCGAAGCAATTGCAATTCTTTGATGTGTTGAGTCCCTGACGAGCACAAACCACTAGGGTGCGAACGTATGAATCGTTTTCACCAACTGCAACTAAACAATGAAAGCGACTTTGCCTTTGGCCGTAAGTCTGTTTGCTATGGCTGATATTTTAACCTTGAAACAGCCTGTGACTGGGACAGTTATTGCATAACTGACGCCTAGAACGCATTACTCAATATTAATGGTGGATGTTTTAGACCAACATAAATATAGGTGAAAATCATGCGTATATTGCTGGCTGCAACAATGATGATAATGTTCGCTACAGCCGCTGTAGCGAACCCTCCATTGCGTGAGGTGAAATCGATTAATGATGGATTGTTGGCTGTTGGCTTGGCCGATGAGATTCGCAAAAATTGTGGTAGCATCTCAGGGCGTATCCTCAGGGGTATTGCTCGCTTGCGTTCGATTCAAAATTCTGCACGAGCGATGGGCTATTCTGATCAAGAAATCAAAAGTTTTGTGGATAGCCGTGCTGAAAAGAATCGTCTCAAAGCGCGCGGCAAGTCATATTTGAATGCAAACGGTGCGAATCTAGATAACGAAGCAAGCATGTGTTTACTCGGCAGTAAAGAGATTGCGAAGAAAAGTGCGATTGGCACTTTGCTGTACGAAAAATGACTAAAATAAATACTTAGGAGACTGGGTTCTTGGGTTTCTAACTATATTTTTCAATTTAAGGACTGTTGTTTTGTAAATAACTGCCCTTTTGCAGCATAAAAAGTGTTTCTTTGGTTGAGGCTGCCGCCATCCTGCGGTATTCGACCAAAAGGCGGTTTTGGGATCGTCAATCACAGAAGATAGCCCAGAGCGAAATCCGCTCGACTTGGGAGGCGGCATGACCGATTTTCGCAAAATCATCATTGACGAGACCGAAGTGGAAGTGGATGGAGCTATGACGCTTATCCAAGCCTGCGAAGTCGCTGGCGTTGAAATTCCAAGGTTCTGCTATCATGAGCGTCTGTCTATCGCGGGTAACTGTCGGATGTGTCTTGTCGAAGTTGTTGGCGGCCCACCGAAGCCTGCGGCTAGCTGCGCCATGCAGGTGCGTGATTTGCGACCTGGACCGGAGGGGCAACCCCCTGTTGTCAAGACAAAATCACCCATGGTAAAAAAGGCACGTGAAGGGGTCATGGAATTTCTTCTGATCAACCACCCTCTTGATTGCCCGATTTGCGATCAGGGTGGTGAGTGTGATTTGCAAGATCAAGCGATGGCTTACGGGGTTGATTTCTCTCGTTTCCGAGAACCTAAACGGGCAGTCGACGACCTGGATCTCGGACCACTTGTTGGCACTCAGATGACGCGGTGCATTTCCTGCACACGCTGCGTTCGCTTTACATCTGAAGTAGCCGGTATCACGCAAATGGGCCAAACAGGCCGTGGCGAAGATGCCGAGATTACAACATACCTCAGTCAGACCCTTGTCTCTGAGTTGCAAGGCAACATCATTGACTTGTGCCCCGTGGGCGCTCTGACATCGAAGCCGTACTCGTTTACTGCTCGTCCCTGGGAATTGAAAAAGACAGAAACTATTGACGTGATGGATGCGCTTGGGTCCAACATTCTTGTGGACACGAAGGGCCGCGAAGTTATGCGGATCCTGCCGCGGAACCACGATGGTGTAAACGAGGAGTGGCTTTCAGATAAATCTCGCTTCGTATGGGACGGTCTGCGTCGCCAACGTTTGGACAAACCGTATGTTCGCGTTAACGGAAAATTGGTGCCCGCCACTTGGGGCGAGGCATTCACAGCTATTAAGACAGCCCTTGAGGGCAAAACAGTTGCAGGTTTGATTGGTGATTTGGTCAGCACAGAAGCGGCCTTTGCATTGCAACAGTTGATTGGCTCTCTCGGTGGTCAAGTTGAATGCCGAGTAGATGGTTCCAAACTACCAATAGGCAATCGCTCTTCGTATGTGGGTACGGCCACCATTGAAGACATCGATTCTGCCGAAATTATCCAACTGATCGGCACCAATCCAAGAACTGAAGCGCCTGTTTTAAACGCACGTTTGCGCAAGGCTTGGATCAATGGTGCTAACATTAGCCTGCTGGGTGAAGTCGTTGATTTAACGTATGAATATTCTTATATTGGTGCTGATAAAGTCGATTTGGATGCGCTGTGTTCCAAAGATTTTGATGACGTCAAAGACAAGCCCTCGTTGATTATCGTTGGGCAAGGCGCCTTGCAAGGGGCAGATGGTGCGGTTGTTTTAGCGGCTGCAATGGAGCTGGCTGATAAGACAAGCAGTAAGTTCATGGTGCTGCATACCGCCGCTGGCCGTGTGGGTGCGATGGATCTGGGATGTGTATCAGATGGTGACGTGGATACGCTGGTAACTGGTGCGGATGTTGTATTCAATCTTGGTTCTGATGAAAATCCAATCGGTGGTGATCCTTTTGTGATTTATCAAGGCAGCCATGGGGATCGAGGCGCGCACCGGGCTGATGTGATCTTGCCTGCAGCAGCCTACACCGAAGAATCTGGAATTTTTGTTAACACTGAGGGTCGTCCGCAAATGACAGCGCGTGCTGGCTTCCCGCCGGGTGATGCGCGCGAAAATTGGGCTGTACTTAGGGCGTTGTCCGCGGAACTTGGGCAAACGCTGCCATTCGACAGCCTGCAAGCACTGCGCTCTAAAATGTTTGAAAAAGTGCCGCATTTGGGTGCGATCAATACTGTTCCTGAAAATGAATGGACGTTGATCAAAGGTAAAGTTTTAAAGAAGGGAGTGCTCAAAAACGCGATTACAGAACATTATTTGACCAATCCCATTGCGCGAGCAAGCCAAGTAATGGGTGAGTTGGCTGCAAATGCTTCTGCGCGCAAAGCACCAAAACTAGCGGCGGAGTGATTGGTTAAAATGGCTACATTGATATCCACTTGCGAAGCGGTTTTTACTTGCAAGCCGACCAAAAGGACGGTCGGAGAACAGAGTTCGTTTGTACGGGGTTATGATACGGTTGCTACAAAGCCGTTGAGTGAAGTTTTAGCAATCTCAGATTTGATGCGCAGTGCGTGTAGTGGCGTAAAAACAGGATGCGGCTCATGGATGGGGACTGTAATGTACACATTCTCTGACAGTCATCCCTGCGGTGTAGTTTCAAATTATACAAAGGTTACGGCAGCTGGATGTCGTACCAACAACATCCCGACGGTTTAGAGGCGGCTAATGGACGGATTTTTTACAACGAACCTTGGTACGCTGGTGATTATCATCGCGCAGTGTTTGCTGGTGACTGCATTTGTCATGGTCAGTTTGCTTTTCCTTGTCTATGGCGACCGTAAAATCTGGGGCGCTGTGCAAATGCGGCGCGGTCCAAACGTGGTCGGCCCTTGGGGTGTGCTACAAACTGTAGCTGATGCGGCAAAATATATCTTCAAGGAGGTGTTGATCCCAGCTGGGGCAGATAAAACTGTCTTCCTGATGGCTCCTTTGCTGTCGTTTATTCTTGCTCTGATTGCGTGGGCGGTGATCCCGTTTTCTGAGGAGATGGTTCTGGCCAACCTAAACGTTGCAGTTCTTTATATCTTCGCCATCGGTTCACTTGAAGTTTATGGCGTGATTATGGGAGGATGGGCTTCGAACTCTAAATATCCGTTCCTTGGCTCGTTACGTTCTGCCGCTCAAATGATCTCTTACGAAGTGTCTATCGGCTTTATTATCATCGGTTTGATTATCTCTACTGGTTCTCTCAGCCTAGTTGATATCGTCAAAGCGCAAGAAGGAAACTGGGGCTTATTTAACTGGTACTGGCTACCACACTTTCCAATGGTATTTTTGTTTTTTATCAGTGCCTTGGCGGAAACAAATCGCCCACCATTTGATCTCCCTGAAGCAGAATCGGAGTTGGTCGCGGGCTATCAGGTGGAATACTCTTCCACACCGTTTTTGTTGTTCATGGCGGGTGAATATATTGCTATTTGGCTGATGTGCGCTCTGACCTCGATTTTTTTCTTTGGAGGCTGGTTGTCCCCAATCCCGGGTATCCCAGATGGGGCCCTTTGGATGATATTGAAAATGTCGTTCTTCTTCTTTCTCTTTGCTATGGTAAAAGCCATTGTGCCGCGCTACCGCTATGACCAGCTGATGAGGATCGGTTGGAAAGTGTTTCTGCCGTTGTCCCTGATTTGGGTGGTAGTTGTGTCTATTTTGGCGTTTGCAGATGGCGATAATCGGAACCTTGGCGGTATGTGGGCTCGCTGGGAAGTGGAGGTATTAAAGTAATGTCTTTTGATTACGCACGCGCAACGAAATACTTCTTGCTGCAGGATTTTGTACAGGGAATGAAGCTGGGTTTGAAGTATTTTTTCAAACCCAAAGTGACGCTTAACTATCCTCATGAGAAGGGGCCTTTGTCCCCGAGGTTCCGTGGTGAGCACGCTCTC
>MDTG01325826.1_pt1 | contig 14264 bp, 15 predicted proteins | sample 811421 | NCBI WGS metagenome assembly MDTG01 (sample SAMN05326645, study PRJNA326480) | marine metagenome | isolation source: seawater | place: Pacific Ocean: South East | collected 2011
ATTAAGAGGTATGATGCCTTGGATTGGTAAGAAAAAACTAATCGATAGTGATAAGAAGTAACTTAGTAGTTAAATTTGGGTTAAAATTTGCAATTTATTTTGCAATCTCTCTTAGAGATTGTATTATGCGATGCCCTAAAAATTAAAAAAATGAGCGATAAAAACAGAGTATTTATATTTGATACGACCATGCGAGATGGAGAGCAGTCTCCTGGTGCATCTATGAGCTTGGAAGAGAAAATCCAAATAGCTAGAGTATTTGATGAACTGGGTGTTGATATAATTGAAGCTGGTTTTCCAATTGCCTCTCCTGGCGATTTTGAAGCAGTAACTGAGGTTAGTAAAATACTAAAAAACTCTATACCAGCTGGTCTAGCAAGACATTCAAAAAAAGATATTGATAGATGTTATGAAGCATTAAAAAATGCGCCTAGATTTAGAATTCACACTTTTATTTCAACAAGTCCGCTTCATATGAAGCATAAGTTAAATAAAACTCCAGAACAAGTATATGAATCTGTTAAAGAACATGTAACTTACGCAAGAAAATATACAGATGATGTGGAATGGTCATGTGAAGATGGAACAAGAACAAATATGGATTATATGTGTAAGACTGTTGAACTCGCAATAAAATGTGGTGCCAAAACAATAAACATCCCAGATACTGTTGGATACACAGTTCCATCAGAGTTTACACAAATTATACAAACCTTATTAAACAAAGTTCCAAACATTGATAAGGCTATACTTTCTACTCATTGTCATAATGACCTAGGTTTGGCTGTTGCGAATTCATTAGCAGGTGTCCAAGCAGGAGCAAGACAAATCGAATGTACTATTAACGGAATTGGCGAAAGAGCAGGAAATGCTGCACTTGAAGAAGTTGTGATGGCGATGAAAACTAGACCTGATCTTATGCCTTATGAAACAGGAATTAATACAAAACTTTTAAGCAAAGCATCAAAAATTGTTTCAAATGCAACCGGTTTTCCTGTTCAGTATAATAAAGCCATCGTTGGAAAGAATGCTTTTGCACATGAATCAGGAATCCATCAAGACGGAATGCTTAAAAATAGACAGACTTATGAGATTATGACACCTGAAAGCGTAGGTGTTAAGCAAACATCGTTAGTGATGGGAAAACATTCTGGGAGACATGCATTTAAAGATAAATTAACAAGTCTAGGCTATGTTGATGTAACTGATGATATTGTTGAAAATGCATTTGGTAAATTTAAAATCTTAGCTGATAAGAAAAAACATATCTATGATGAGGATATTATTGCATTAGTTGATGACAGTTTAATTGTTGATAACAAAGTAAACGCAATAAATTTAAAATCTTTAAAAGTATTTGCAGGAACAGGTGAACCACAGAAAGCGGATATGACTTTAGATGTATTTGGTGAGGTTAAAAATGCAACAGAAACCGGAGACGGTCCAGTAGATGCTATATTTAAATGTATTAAAACTTTATATCCTCACAATATAAATTTACAATTGTATCAGGTTCACGCAGTAACAGAAGGAACTGATGCTCAAGCAACAGTAAGTGTCCGAATTGAAGAAAATGGAAAAACAACTGTTGGACAAGCAGCTGATACAGATACACTCGTAGCTTCAGCAAATGCTTACATTAATGCTTTAAATAAATTGATTATTAAAAGAGACAAAACAGCTCCAGATAACCCTAAAGTTATTGGAGAATACGATAATAAAGTGAGAGGAATATAATATGGGAATGTTTAGTAAGATTACAGGAATATGGTCTCAAGATATGGCAATAGACCTTGGAACAGCAAATACACTTGTTGTTTTAAAAACCAAAGGTGTGGTTTTAAATGAACCTTCGGTAGTAGCTGTTGCAGATAATAAAGGAAAAAAGACAGTTTTAGCCGTAGGTGATGAAGCAAAAACTATGCTTGGTAGAACTCCTGGAAATATTCAAGCCATAAGACCTTTAAGAGATGGAGTGATAGCTGATTTCATAGTCACCGAAGAAATGATCAAACATTTTATTAAAAAAGTACATAAAGGAAGCACCTTTGCAAATCCTAGAATTCTAATTTGTGTTCCAACTGGATCTACTCCAGTAGAAAGAAAAGCAATTCAGGACAGTGCACTTGCAGCTGGAGCAAGAAAAGTTCAGTTAATTGAAGAACCAATTGCAGCAGCTATTGGAGCAGGACTTCCAATTTCAGAGGCAACAGGTTCTATGGTAATTGATATAGGGGGAGGAACAACTGAAATAGCTGTAATGTCTTTAGGTGGAGTTGTTTATTCTAGATCACTAAGAATAGCGGGTGATGCCATGGATGTTGCTTTACAAAATTATATGAGAGAAGAGTACAATCTTTTAATTGGAGATAGTACTGCCGAAAAAATTAAAAAAGAAGTTGGTACAGCCATACCTACAAATAGTAATAAGTACCCGGTTAAAGGAAGAGATATTAGATCTGGTACCCCAAAAGAAATTAATGTTACAGAAGAAGATACAGCGGCAGCTTTAAATCCAATACTAAAAGAAATGATTGGTGGAATTAAAATGGCATTAGAAAATACTCCACCTGAACTTTCAGCAGACTTAGTTGATATGGGATTAACATTAACAGGAGGCGGAGCTCTGTTAAAAAATATTGATAGAAGATTTTCCAAAGAAACTGGTCTACCCGTGCACATAGCAGAAGATCCTTTAGCATGTGTTGCAATAGGAACCGGAAAGGCTCTTGATCAAGAGGAAACTTTTTCTTCAATGCTTACAGAGTACTAAGATAAATGGCATCAGGCAGAGATGACTTTATAATTGCCGTAAGATCTGCCTTTCTAAAAAAAAGTAATAAACAACAATTTTCTTTATTAGCACTAATAATATTTTCAATTATTTTAATTTTTTTATCGAATGTAAATTTTGTTGGGATTAAATATATAAAAATCGGCATTAATGAAGCTACCTATAGACTTTCGGCTATAATAAGTTACCCAGAAAAAAAAATAAATGAATCATTTAATTTTCTATCAGATTATTTAAATGTTTATAAAGAAAATCAAAATTTAAAAGATCAAATAGATAAATTTAATAGCGAAAAATTAAATTTAACATTTCTTGAAAATGAAAATAAAAAATTAAAAGAACTTGTTGGTGAAAATATTGACAATCCTGATGGAATATTTTCTAAAGTTTTAATTGATAAAGATGGAAAGTTTTTAAAATCAATTATTTTAAACAAGGGTAGTAAAAATGGAATTAAGAAAGGAATGGTGGTTTTAGAAAAAAACTACCTTGTTGGACAGATAATTGAAGTAAACTACACCACATCAAGAGCGATTTTAATTTCAGATTTAAATAGCAATATTCCTGTTGTTATAGAACCTGGAAGCTTTCAATCAATACTTAGCGGTACTGGCAAAAATTATGGAAAAATTAAATATTCGAAAAATAAATTAATTTTAGATGATAATACCATTGTTTACACATCTGGTTTAGGAGGAAATTTTAAAGCAGGACTTCCAATAGGAAAAATAAATAATAAAATTGAAAATTATGCTGTAGAATTTTTCTCAGATTTATCTCAATTATCATATGTAAAAATACAATCTATTAAAGGACAAGTAAAATAAAATGCTCCAGAACAAATTAAAAATAATTAATAAAGTTTTTAAATATATTCCATTAATTTTATTGTATTATTCTGTTTTAAATGAATTTGATATTGATACACCAACCACGGGTTTAATATCATTTAATTTACCTTACATTATAATTTTTTATTGGAGTTTAAAAGATCCTGATCATATAGGAAACGGTCTAATTTTTATTTCTGGAATCCTTAATGATGTTACATTGGGATATCCAATAGGAATAAGTTCATTTATTTATTTAATTATAATTGCTTTTGCGTCCTATCTTAGAAACATAACTTTAAGACCTAATATTTATAAAGATGCGATTGTTTTTCTTGTAGCAATATTATTTGCAAATTCAGTAAATGCTACAATATTGAGTTTTTTATTTTTAATCGAAATTAGTTTTTTTGAAATATTGGTGAATATAATATTTACTTTTCTACTATATTTTTTATTTGCAAAAATATTTAACTATTTAAAACCTGTGAGTTATTAAAATGCTTGGTGATGGAATTGGATCAAATATAAAAAAATCGAAATTGATAAACAGACGAATGTTTATTGCTTCAACTGCAAAAGCTGTAGTTTTCTTTGGAATAATAAGTCGTTTATTTTATTTACAGGTAGAACAAAATAAAAAATATTTAACTCTTTCAGATAAAAATAGAATTAGAGAAAATAAACTTCCTCCAGTACGTGGAGAATTTAAAGATTATTTTGGAAAAACTATTGCAGGTAATCTTGATGTCTATGAACTTCACGTAATTCCAGAACAAGTTGAAGATTTTAGGATTTTAATAACTAGAGTTAAGCAAATATTAAACCTTTCTGATAAAGATATAGATAAAATTTACAAAACAAAAAATAAGCAAAAACCTTGGGAAACAATTATTATTTCAGATAATTTATCTTGGGATGAATTCTCTAAAATAAATTATTATCTATACGATCTACCTGGTTTAAAACCAGTAATTTCTGTTGGAAGAAATTATCCTTTTAATGAAAGCTATTCTCATGTTTTAGGGTATGTTGCTTATGCAAGTAAAAATGATTTAACTTCTAATGAAGTTGTAAATGATAGACATGTGCCTGGATTAAGAGTTGGAAAAAATGGACTCGAAAAAACTTTTGAAAATGAATTAATAGGAACAAACACTATACAAAGATTTGAAGTTAATGCTTATGGTAAAAGAATAAATCAGTTAGAAGTACAAGATGGAAACCAAGGAAATTCTTTAAGAATTTCCATAGATACAGAAATTCAAAATTATACAACCGAATTACTAAATAATGCAGCAGGATCTATCAGTGTAATGGATATTTATACTGGAGAGATTGTTGCAATGAACTCATCCCCATCATTTAATCCAAATGATTTTTTGTATGGAATTGGTTCAAAAAAATGGAAAGATCTAAATAAAAATCCATTTAAACCTTTAATTAATAAAACTATTTCAGGACTTTATTCACCAGGATCAACTATAAAACCAATTGTTGCACTTTCAGCACTTGAGAATGATGTGATCAAACCGAGCATGAAAGTAAGATGCACTGACAGTATAGATTTTTATGGACAAAAATTTCACTGTTGGAAAAAAAAAGGCCATGGATATATGGCTTTAAAAAACGCTATTAAACAATCGTGTGATATCTACTTTTATGAAGTAGCAAGACTATTAGGAGTTGATAGATTAAATGAAACTGCAAGAAAATTTGGACTTGGAGATATTGTTCTTAAGGATTTTTTTGATAATGAGAAAAAAGGCATCGTTCCATCTACAAAATGGAAAAAAGAAGTAATAGGTCAAAATTGGTACTTGGGAGAAACTTTAATTACAGGCATAGGACAAGGATATATTCAAACAACACCACTTCAATTAACATTAATGACTGCTCAACTTGCCAACGGAGGAAATAAAATTTATCCAACAATAATTGCTGATAACAGTAGAAATATTGAGTCAATAAAAAAACAAATGGAAAACAATAAAGATTTTGACTTTCCTTCAGATTATCCAACACTTGTAAGAAACAAAGAAAATGTAAAATTTGTTTTAGACGCTATGTTTAAATCAACTAATGAAATTTATGGCACCTCATACTCTTCAAGGATAGAAGATCCAAAATATCAATTTGCAGGAAAAACAGGAACGGCCCAAGTAAAAAGAATTACTGAGGAGGAGCGTGAGCTAGATCGTAACTTAGAGCAGATACCATATAAAGAAAGAGATCATGCGTGGTATATCGCATTTGGCCCTTATAAAGATCCGAGATACGCTTTAACAGTTTTTATTGAACATGGTGGCTCAGGAAGTTCAGCAGCTGCACCAATAGCTAAAAAATTATTTAAAAAAATAATCGACAGACATGAAGCGAGAGAAAAAATTAGAACTAATAATACATTAATATCATGAGAAGTTATAGCACATTTGGACAAAGGTCATTTTTTCAAAAAGTTAGATCAATGGATTTTTACTTATTGATCTCAATAATACTTCTCGGTGCAATTAGTTTTGTAACAATGTACTCAACAGACATGAGTGATAAAAACTTTTACCATACATATAATCATATAATAAGATTTAGTATATTTTTTGGATTAATGATTTTATTATCATTTATAAATATAAAACATTATTTTTCTTTAAGTTTTATTTTTTATTTTTTAGTTTTATTATTGCTTATTGGAGCTACATTTTTTGGGACAACAGTATCTGGATCTCAAAGGTGGATAAGCCTTTATTTCATAAATCTTCAGCCATCAGAATTAATGAAAGTTGCAATTATTATTTTTTTAGCAAGATATTATCATAGAGTTCAACCTGATGCGGTAAACACAATAAAAAAATTTATAATTCCATTTGTAATCTTGATAATTCCTATCTTGCTAGTATTAAGCCAGCCAGATTTAGGAACATCTGTTTTAATTGCACTGAGTGGCTTAGCTGTTATTTGGTTAGCTGGAATAAATATTAAATATTTAGTTTATTCCTTTTTGGGTTTAGTTATTTCATTTCCATTTGTAATTTCAATTTTAAAACCTTATCAAAAATTAAGAATTTTAACTTTTTTAAATCCTGATAGAGATCCATTAGGTGCTGGCTACCAAATTATCCAATCAAAAATAGCAGTAGGTTCAGGAGGATTAACGGGCAAAGGTTTCTTAAAAGGTACCCAGGGATATTTAGATTTTCTTCCAGAAAAACATACTGATTTTATTTTCACTTTATTTTCTGAAGAATTTGGTTTTATCGGTTCAGTTTTATTACTGATTCTTTATGCATTTATAGTATTACGTATTTTAATTATTGGCGCAGAATCTAGAAATTATTTTGGAAAATTTTTTTGTTATGGTTTTGCAATTTCAATATTTTTTTATATTTCTGTAAACATGTTAATGGTTCTTGGAATGCTCCCGATAGTTGGTTCACCTCTTCCAATTATGTCTTACGGAGGATCATCAATGCTATCTATGATGATGGCTTTAGGCATAGTTATGAGCATCAAGATATATTCAAGAGAAATAATTAATTAGCTTTAGCAATAAATTACATCATTTTAGCAGGATCAATTTGTCACCTGATAGAAATTTTTAATTTTTTATAAGTTTATACATGCAAAAAAAACTAAGAATTGCAATTATTGGCGCAGGCATACAAGGAGTTTGTACAGCATTGTTTCTTCAAAAAAAAGGTTTTAACGTTACATTGTTTGACAGAGATGAGCCTGGAAATGCAGCTTCATATGGAAATGCAGGACACTTTTCTCCTTACGCATCTCTTCAATTAAATAGAACAGACGTTTTATCAGATGTGCCATCAATGCTTTTAAGTAGTCGTGGTCCTTTATCCTTGAAATGGAATTATATTCCAAGAATGTTGCCATGGTTTATAAAATTTGTTTTCAACTGTTCTAAAATAAAAATGATGCATACAGCTAAATATATGCATCAAATTTTAAATTTGTCTTTAAATGCTTATGATGAATTGTTTCAAGACATTGATCTAGAAGGATTGGTTGAGAATAATGGTATAATGTATGTATGGGAAAAAAAAGGACTTAAAAGTAGAGAATTAGAAATAAATATAAGAAATGAATTAGGTGTTGATCAGCAAATATTAACACCAAAAGAAATACATGACTTGGAACCAAATATAAAACCTTTTTATCATGGAGGTGTTTTTTATAAATCCGCTAGACACGCAAAAGATCCAAAAAAAATTCTAATTAAATTATTTAATAATTTTTTAAAAAAAGATGGAAAATTTTTAAAATTAAATATTCAAAATTTAAACTTTGATGAAAAAAAACCTGTTATAAGAACAGAATCACAAAGATTTATATTTGATAAATTAGTAATTGCTTGTGGAGCCTTTTCAAAAAAGTTGACAGATGAATTGCATGAAAATATTCCATTAGATACAGAAAGAGGTTATCACATACATTTCAAAAATCATGAAAATTTGGTTACAAGACCGGTAGTTTGGTCCGATAGAGGATTTGGAATTACACCAATGGATCAAGGCTTAAGAGTTGTAGGCACAGTTGAATTTGGCGGTTTAAAAAATCCATTATCAAAATCAAGAATTAAAAATTTAATCGTGAATGCAAAAGAGATGTTGGAAGGAATTCCCAACAATGAAGATCATGAAGATGAATGGTTAGGATTTAGACCAACATTGCCAGATTTTTTACCTGTAATAGGACCATCAAAAAATTATGAAAATGTATATTACACCTTTGGCCATCATCATCTGGGTTGGACGTTGGGAGCTATATCAGGTAAAATTATCTCTAAATTAATAGCAAATGAAAATACAAATTTGAATTTAGATCCTTATAGTTCTTTAAGATTCAATTAAAAAGAACTAAGAATTGCAATTATTATGAAGCAAATAAATACAAACTTTATTGCATCTTTATTTTTATTTTTTGCAACTCTCTTTTGGGCAGGCAACTTTATTGTTGGAAAGGCCGCAAGTATTAATGACGTGCCTCCAATATCACTAAATTTTTATAGATGGTCTATTGCTTTCTTAATTTTATTACCTTTAACTTATAAAGAACTTTATCAAAAAAAAAATTATATATTAAATAACCTAGGCATATTTAGCATCTTAGGAATTACCGCAGTAAGTATTTTTAATTCTGCACTTTTTTATTCATTACAATTTACACAAGTTATAACTGGAGTTTTAATGATATCTACGGTTCCAGTTATGATTATATTTATTTCTGCAATTTTACGAATTGAAAAAACAAATTTTTTTCAACTTCTTGGCGTTGTCTTATCTTTAACTGGAGTTTTATTTATTATTACAAAATTTAATTTTAATGTACTTCTTAACTTAGACTTTAATAAGGGAGATTTGTCAGCATTATTTGCCATGTTTTCTTGGTCCTTATATTCAGCTTTACTCAAAAAAAGGAAATATGAAATTTCACAAATATCTTTGCTTCAGGTGGTTATTGGATTTGGTGTAATATATTTATTTCCATTTTTTTTAATTGATACAAATATGGGAAATGTTGTTAGCTTTAATGTTCCTTTCTTTCTAATATTGTTTTATGTAATTTTATTTCCCGGCATAACATCATTCTTTTTCTGGATTAAGGGTGTTGCATTAATTGGAGCAAATAGAGCTGGGATATATCTACATCTAATGCCTATATTAGCTACAATTTTAGCAATGTTAATTTATAAAGAACAAATTATGTTTTATCACTACATAGGAGCAATATTTATTATTTCTGGAATAATATTTTCAAATAAAAAAAATGCTTAAAGTAGCAATATTAGATGACTATCAAAACGTGTCACAAGAATTTGTGGATCTAAAAAAATTATCTGGAAAATATGAAATAAAAGTCTTTAGCGAACCTTTTGCTGATGAAAATGATGCCATAGAACAGTTAAAGGAATATGGGGCGTTACTAATAATGAGAGAGAGAACAAAAATTACTTCCAACTTAATAAATAGCTTAAAAAATTTAAAATATATAATTACGAGCGGTATGAGAAACATTGCTATAGATTTAGAAGCTGCAAAAAAAAAAAATATTATTGTAACAGGGACCGAAATAAATATTAATCCTACCTGCGAATTAACTTGGGCGCTGATTTTAGGTCTAGCAAGAAATTTCAAAACTGAAATAGATAATATGTATCAAGGATATTGGCAGACTACTGTTGGTGTAGAATTAAAAGGTAAAATATTAGGTTTAATTGGATTGGGAAGAGTGGGTTCGCAAGTTGCAAAAATAGCAAAAGCATTTGGCATGCAAGTTGTGGCTTGGAGCGAAAATTTAGATTTAAACAAATGTACAGAATTAGAAGTTTTACCTTCTTCAAAAGAGGATTTAATTAGAACTTCCGACTTTATTTCAATACATGTTCAAGGAGGAGATAGATATAGAGATTGTATAACTTTAAATGAATTTGATAAAATGAAGAAATCTGCTTATTTAATAAATACTTCTCGTGGACCAATTGTAAATGAAGATGATTTAATAATCGCTTTGTCGACCAATGTAATAGCTGGTGCAGGAATAGATGTTTATGAAAAAGAACCTCTTCCAGAGGGCCACAAATTAAGATTTATTCAGAATGCTTTGATTTTACCTCATATAGGTTATGTAACAGCAGAAAATTATTCAATATTTTATACTCAAATGATTGAAAATTTAGAAGCATGCATTTCAGGGAAACCAATAAGAGAAATTAATTAATTTAAATGGTCAAAACTAAATCCAAGTTTCTTGAATTATCAAAAAAATATAAATTTTTAAAAAAATTATATTATTTTTATAATATTTATTTAAGGAATCGTAAGTTTCTAAATAATGGAACTCAATTTGGTGAAGATAAATATATAATAAATTTTTTTCCAGAAAATTATAAGGGTAAATACTTAGATGTTGGCTGTTATCATCCAACTAAACATAATAATACTTACTTAATGTACAAACGTGGTTGGAGAGGTATAAACATCGACCTTAATTCTTTATCTATTGATTTATTTAATTACCACCGTCCAAAAGATATAAATTTGAACACTGGAATTTCAAATAAAGAGATAAAAAAAAACGTATATTTTATAGATGAACTTAATACTCAAAATACTTTAGATAAAAATCAACTAATTTTTTTAAAAAAACATCACAATATAAAAAAAAAAGAAATAACTAATATAATCATCAAAACGAAAAAATTAATGTCAATATTAGACAAATATAAATTTTATAATATAGATTTTATGAACTTGGATATAGAGGGTCATGAACTTGAGGTTTTAAAATCGATTAATTTTAAAAAAACTAAAATCAAATACATGTGTATAGAAATGATAAATTACAATAAAAAAGCTATAGAAAATGGGAAAAAAATCAAATCGTTATTAATTAAAAATAATTATATTTTGGTAAAAAAAATAGGATTTAATTTTATTTATAAAAAAAAGAAATAAGATAATTGTATGTCTAAAAAAAACCCAAATCTTACCGCTGAACAAAATATAGTTTTTTTTAAAGAAGGAACTGAGCCACCTGGCTCAAGCAAACTTAATCATGAAAAGAGAAAAGGCGCATATTATTGTGCAAATTGTGATGTAAAATTATTTGAATCTAATACAAAATATGAAAGTGGATCAGGCTGGCCGTCTTTTTATGAGTCATTACAGGATGTTTTTGAAACAAAAACTGATTATTTATTAGGTTACGCACGTACAGAATATCATTGCAAGAACTGTGGCGGTCATCATGGCCATATATTTGAAGATGGACCAGAACCCACGGGAAAAAGATATTGTAATAATGGTATATGCTTAATTTTCAAAGAAAAATAATTATTTTAATAACTTAATTAATTCTCCATTTTTTTCTAATTCTCTTAACTCCATATATCCTCCAACATGATGATCATCAAAAAATATTTGTGGAATAGTTCTCTTACCGTTAGCCTTTTTTATCATTTCATCTCTAACATTATCTTTGATCGAAATATCTATTTCCTTAAATTCTAGATTGTTTCTAGAAAGCAATCTTTTTGCAGCTTCGCAAAAATTACACATTGGACCTGTATACATGATAATATTTTTCATATAACCTATATAATAATTAAATTATTTTTTTCTACTATATTTTTTTCTTATTAATGTTATTAAAATTTTATGAAACTGATTAATTATTCAATTATCTTAAGCTTATTTTTATTTTCAAGTACTTTTGCGAAAGAAAAACCACCCTTTAAAAATATTTTAGTTTTAGACAAACCAAAATTATATAAAGAAATCATTTTTCAGGATAGAAATGGAAACAAAATAGATTTAAAGAAAATTAATTCAGATGACATATATATACTAAATTTTTGGGCAACTTGGTGTGCTCCATGTAGAGAAGAAATGCCATCTTTAGATAAGTTACATACAAAAGATGGAATATTTGTTTTTCCAATCAATTTAGAAGATAAAAACTTAAAAAAAATAGATAAATTTTATAAAGACCTAAATATTAAAAATATAACTACTTATTTTGATGAAGAATTAGAATTATTAAAAGTTTTTTCTATAAGAGGAGTTCCTACAACACTTATTTTCAATAAAAAAAAAGATGAGATAGCAAGAATCACAGGTAGTGTAAATTTTTTAGATGAAAAATTTATTTTATGGTTAGAGACTATTAAATAAAATCATTTTTATTTATTTTTCTTTTTAAATTTTTTCTTTCTAATTTAAATTTTTTTCTATGTTTTAAACTTTTTCTTTTTGCCCTTTTTCTCCAAAGTCTAAAAGATGATGGTTTTAAATTTTTCCTCATTATCTTGATTACATCAGATTCAGATTTTCCAGTTTTTTTTTTGATTTCCTCAAACGTTATTCGATCGGCCCAAGCAGCCCAAATTACCCAATCCGGATTATTAAGATTTGGCTCAGGATTTTTGACGCGGGTCTCCGGAGTATTTGATTTTTTCATAAAAATTAAATAAATCTTAAAAAAATCTATAATGCAAATTTTATAGATGTATGATAGTCTTCGTTTAGGATAGTCCTACTAAGCCATTTTTAGCTCCCGGTTCATTAGGACTATCTCTAGAAAATGTTCCCCTTAGATTTTTTCCTTTTTTTGCAAATTATAATTTTTTTATTCATAACACCCGGCACTCCTCGAATAGTTATAATTTCATATTCTATGAATTATGGAGTCAGAAACTGTATTTGGACCGCCTTAGGAGATATTACTGCAAATTTTATTCAAGCTACTTTAGTAATTTTTGTTATTGGATCTTTTTTTTCTGATCATCCTTTATTTTTAAATTCATTTAAATGGATTGGAATCATTTATTTGTGTTATTTAGCATATGATATTTATAAAACTAAGCCAAAAGATATTAGTTCAAAAATTTTTTCATCAAAAAGTTTTTTTTCTTTTTTTAAAGATGGTTTTTTAGTTGCTGGAACCAGTCCCAAAGCTTGGATGTTCTTTCCATTTATTTTTCCACAGTTTATTGATTTTTCAGGAAATTATGTCGTGCAATTTTTTATTTTAATTTCAACTTATATGTTATTAGATTTTTTATCCCTTGTTGGATATGCTGTGCTTGCAAATAAATTAATTTTATGGATAAAAGCAAATCCTAGAGTTATTAATTCAATTTCAGCGTGTGTATTAATAATTATTGCAATTATTATCGCTGTGACACAACAGTATTAGCCTAATCATTATATAACTTCATATACTTGAAAAAAAAATATTTATTATATTTAATATAATATTAATAAATTTATTAAGAGAGAGAGGAAATAAATGAAAATAAAAAACATTTTAATTACATTTGTTTCTGCAATAGCAATTTTATTCTCAACTTCAGTTGTTTCTTTTGCAAAAGTTGTTGGCGATAAGATTATTTTAGGTGCTGCTGTTTCACTAACAGGAAAATATTCGTCTAATGGTGTTCATACTCAAAACGGTTACAATATGGCTGTTGAGAGAATAAACAGCATGGGAGGAGTTAAAGTTGGAGGAAAAACTTATAAATTTGACATTATTTACTATGATGATGAGTCAAATCCTAAGAGAGCAGCTCAGCTTGCAGAAAGATTAATAAGTCAAGATGGCGTTGAGTTTATGCTTGGACCTTATAGTTCAGGTTTAACAAAAGCAATGGCTCCAGTTACAGAAAAATACGGAGTTCCAATGGTTGAGGCAAATGGTGCATCTAGATCTTTGTTCACTAAAGGATACAAGTATTTATTTGCGGTACTAGCACCGGCAAATTTATATTTGGATGTAGCTATTAGAACAGCTGTTGAATTAAATGGTGGAAAAGGTGTGAGAATTGCTCAAGCTTTTGAGCAAGATGCTTTTTCTCAAGACGTTAGATTGGGTATTTTGGATGCAGCAGAAGAAACTGGATCTAAAATTGTAATTGACGATAAACTACCAAAAGAACTTAATGATATGGCAGCTACTTTAGCTAAAGTGAAAGCTGTAAAACCCGATGTTTTAGTTGTATCAGGTCATACAAAAGGAGCTTTAACTGCTATCAGACAAATCGCTGAGATGAAAGTTGATGTTCCAATGCTTGCAATGACACATTGTGATGCTGCAAAACTATCTAAACAACATGGTAAAAATTCTCA
>MDTG01359513.1_pt1 | contig 14263 bp, 11 predicted proteins | sample 811421 | NCBI WGS metagenome assembly MDTG01 (sample SAMN05326645, study PRJNA326480) | marine metagenome | isolation source: seawater | place: Pacific Ocean: South East | collected 2011
AAGTAGTCACGCCCTTTCGAACAGTTTTGAATGAGGATGTGGATTCAGTAACCCTTCCTGGAATTGAAGGTGAGATGGGCATTCTTCCGGAGCATGTTCCCCTGTTGACTATACTTAACGCTGGAATTATGTCCTACGTAAACGGTAACGGAAAAACACAAGCAATCGCTGTTCACTGGGGATATGCTCAGGTTGACGGAAACAATGTCAGGGTATTGGCAGAGCTTGCTGAAACCTCTGCTGAAATTGACCTGCCACGTGCACAAGAAGCTGAGAAAAAAGCTAAGGAACTCCTTCAATCTGGAAAGCCTACTTCTTTAGATTGGGAGGATGAGGAAAGCCGACAAAAAGTATATGAGAATAAACTACAGAGATCTATTGTGCGTCAGGCAGTGGCAAAATTCCAGTAAAATTGCAGTCCCTACTAAATTACAGAAGTCAATTTTCCCCTTAAATATTTCCTTTTTCTGGACTTTACAAAAAGTCCCTAGCTAGTAGCTAAAGCTCCCTAATATTTCCTACTTAGTTAAATATACTAAGATTGTTGCATATAGAAGAAGATTTCCAATCAATACCATAATTTTTTACTCAGTAATTAGTATCCAATATTTTTATAATTTCTTGATATTATAGAATATTTTACAAAAATTTAAAGCTGTCATACTTTTTGCAGTAATTATAAGATGTATTTTCTAAGACGTAATTCGTCACAAAAAAAGACAGATAAAAAACATATGCTGGAAGACAAATCAAATTCACGACAGATCACAAAAAGTTTTCACGATAATTTGATACAGAGACTTGGACCATACGAAGGTAGGGCTCTTGATGCGCTTGGTCATGATTTTTTCTATCTAGTAGATCAGCTTTCCGCAAAGCTATACGAAAAACATCCCAAAGATGCTCCATTGCTGGATTTGGATGAGTCAGAGTTTCCGTGGGAATTACAAGTTTTCGCAAATCAATTTTTACGTGAGTGTGTCAAATCTAAAGGGAAACTGACAAAATTTTGCAGCGGATTACGAAAAAAATTGAAGGACAAAGAGTTTAGAAAGGAATTCTGGAAAATTCTTGAAGCAGCATATCAGCAGCATTTTTACGTTAAAGACAGTGAAAAAAAATTTCTCGTCTAAGTAAAATCTTAACTCTATGCCAAAACATTTAGCTGAAGACAAGGAAAAACCAGCAAACTTTGTTGCAAAACCTGAAACATGGAAAAAAGCATGGATGTCATCTCCTGGTCCCGTTACTTATTCCGACCATGCTATCCTGTTTTTAAAAGGTGTGTGCATGGGAACTGCGGATATAGTGCCTGGTGTTTCTGGAGGAACAGTTGCTTTTATAACAGGCATTTATAATACGCTGCTAACAGCAATCTCTTCATTCAACGTGAGAATTTTTCTGCAAGCACTTCGATTCAGAGGTAAAGAAACTCTTTCTGAAATCCATCTACGTTTTATTGTTACACTTACTGCAGGAATTGCCTTTGCGGTGGTAAGTACATCACACCTCATGCATTACCTTCTTACCGAACATGCTATAAAGACATGGTCCATGTTTTTCGGTTTGATCGCAGCTTCGATCATTGTAGTCAGCCACTCGATTAAAAATCGAATTTACAGTTTTCCTTCTTTATTGTTAGGTATTCTGATTGCTTACGGCATTACCAGCCTGATACCACTGCATACTCCTGATGAGCCTTGGTTTATCTTTTTCTCCGGAGCTATTGCCATATGCGCTATGATTCTGCCAGGACTTAGCGGTTCATTCATTCTGCTCGTTTTGGGAAAATATGCTTTCATTACAGCAGCGTTGAGGAACCCATTTATGCTGGAAAATACTCAAATTCTCTTGATTTTCATCGCTGGATGCATTGCTGGTATTTTCGGGTTTTCAAGGATTATTCAATACGGACTGTCTCGCTGGAATGATTTCACGATAGCATTTCTAACAGGACTAATGATCGGAGCAATGCGCAAAATCTGGCCCTGGAAAATAGCATTGGAAAGTCAAATTATTCGTGGGAAGGAACATGTGATAAGGGAGGAAAATGTATGGCCAATGTTAGACTCAGAGTTGGTGATTGCACTAATCCTGATGTTTGCTGGTTTCATACTGGTACTAGTGTTGGAAAAATTTTCTAAAAATAGTTCTGCTAATTAAGCTCTTTCCTGTAGTCCTTTCAGCAGTTGCTTTACAGAACTAATCAATATTTCACGCATCAAAAGCTGATCTTCTGATTTTTCACATACAGCGAACCTTTCAAAACAACCAGATACTGTTTGCAAAGACTCCTTGATTTTCTGAGGAGACATTTTATACTTGCCGACTAAATCTTCCCTGCCCATTTTCAGTTTCGAGGAGACATTTTGTTCCATCAATTTTCTTTCTCGAACAAGTTTCAGCGTTTCCCTAAGTTCCCTGATACTTGGTGAGTTTTTTTCTCCTCTAGCTTCCTTCCAAATCTCTTCTCTTTCTTCTGGTGTTTCGCAAGCGCTAAGAAGGTATGCCCCGGATGCTGTATAGCGTGAAATTAGCTCAGGATTTGCCTTATAAACTTCAGACACCTTCCGGCATTGCATGGCAGATGAATAAGGCATATTTATATTTTCCGAATACCAGGATTTAATCTGCTCAGTAGATAGTTTTGATTCTCTGAGCAATGAATGTAATGAAATTAAGTGAAGCCCAAGTAAAAAATAATCATCAGCTATATTTTCAATGTATTTATTTATCTTGTTCACCACAACCTTTACTTGCGGATATCCCTTTTGAAGAGACTCTTGTGCAGAATCAATATTCAATTCAGGAAGAAAAAATTCCTTTTTTACCTTTCCTAACGGCATTGATGAATTATCATTTACAGCTAAATTTTTCTGAGAACCTTCTTGATGAATTTCTCTCTGGGAATTTAGATTTATTTTAAGTATTTTTTTCATGACCGTTCTTCATACTTGAAGCCTTTTTTGCTTAACAATTAGTTTACTAAAGTAATCCTTGCTACTAAAAAATGATTGAATGTAAATACATATCCTCATTTTACATGGTTTTCAGATAATGCTAAACATATTGTATTTTAGAAAAATATCTAATAAATTCTAATTTTAATCACTAATTTTTTCTTTTTTTCACTACCCTACTCATTATTTCCCTGCATAACTTATCATACATCCCAGCACCACGGGTACACCCATTTTTATAATCAAAAATGTTTTTCTGAAAAGCTGGAGCTTCCTGAATGGATACAGATTCTTCGATAATAGAATTAAAAATCAAATCAGGCCATCTTTCTTTCAGCCCAGCAGTAATTGTTCTGGAAAGTCTAGTACGTGGTTGAGATCGTGTTACTGCAATACCTAGGACAGCAGCTTTGCATTCACCCAGCTTGCTTTCCTTGAAATCTTCAATATACGACATTATCTGATCACACCCACTGTACCCCAGATAGTCCGTAACTACAGGAACTATCACAAAATCAACATACATTAGAATATTACGGCTGATTTCGTTCCAGCTTGGAGCCGTATCAATAATGACTACATTATGATTTATAGTTGAAAGTAGGTTTTTGAGCAGGTCATCTTTGTACTGAGTGTGACTAAGATAGCTAGAAGCCTCAACCATTGATTGTCCTCCAGAAGGTAAAAAAGAAAGATGTTCACCAAGTTGCATAAACTCAAAATTACTTACTTTCCCCAAAATTATATTAGCAAGATTGCAAAAGTGATCTCGCTGAAAAGTAGTAGTAATATTAGCCTGAATATCCGAGTCAATTAAAAGAACTTCGCGTCTGGCCTTGGCAATGCGGCCTGCAAAATTGATGGCAAGAGTTGTTTTTGCCTGCCCACCTTTCATGGTCATGACTGCAATTTTAATACTCACACCTCCCCGATTTATTCATTGAGTGTAAAAAATTCAGCTTGGAATTTCCAAAAAAGGCTTAGGCATATATGCTTCATAGGAAAACGGTAGCCTAATACCTTGAGTTTGTAAATGACGCAACCTATATAAATATGCTGCACCAGTCATGATGTGCCATGCTACTTCAACTGTTTTACGTTGAGAAACATCCTCTAAATATGAGCCTTTTACCCAGTTGTTGAAAGCCCCGATTGCTGGACCTGCCCAAATCTGGTAATCAGTTTCACGTCCTATTTCTCCGGTGTTTGACCAGTGTGAAGTCAAGCCCAGATACCAACGAAAAATCAAAGCCATCTTTCTCTTCGGATGATTTAATGCGCGTTCAATCTGATGCGGATCACGTTCATAAAAATGTTTCTTAGTTTGGCTCCATATTTCTTCTAGTGAGTTGCGAAAAACCTGTTCCTCGAGTTTTTTTCGCTCCAGCAAAGGAATTTCTTCAATGCTTTCGTAGTTCTTATAAAGCGCATAAAGTTTTTTGGCGCGCATAGGAAACAAGGTACCTCGCTTAAGAACCTGAAGTTCAACTCCCATTTCAAACATATCTGCAGCTGGTGCCATGGTAACATCGGCCATATCTGCTTGAGCCAGAAGTTCTTTACTGTGCTGAGAGGCCGCTGCTTCAACGCATGCCTGATTTACTGAACCTGTCACAATATATGCTGCTCCCATCATGAAAGCTGCCAATGCTGAGGCAGGTGTTCCTATCCCACCTGCCGCCCCCACTCGAATAGAATGCAAATATCCATATTTTTCCTGATATTGTTCCCGCAATGCTATAATAGCTGGAAGGAGAGAAACAAGCGGACGATTGTCAGTGTGTCCTCCGGAATCGGCTTCTACCGTGATGTCGTCAGCCATGGGCACCATTGCTGCAAGCTGAGCCTGTTCCCTAGTAATACTTTTTTCCTCAAGCAGCTTATTCAGTATATCTTCAGGAGCAGGTGCCATAAACTTTGAGGCTACTTCTGCTCGTGAAATCTTTGCTATTACCCTGTTTTTTATTTCAACTTGATTTTGAGAATTTCTGAGCAAGCCTGCTACTCGATAACGCACAATATTAGGAGTCAAACCAAGGAATGCTGAAGCTTCAACTGTTCTTACACGATACTTCAAATATAAATCTACTGCAGCCTTTTCAATTGCATCTTCACTTGGACTGTGAATCAAGTTAAAAGCATACGGACCATCTGGCAAAGCCTTCTGAATATTGTTTATTGCTTGTTCAATAATTGAAGGGAGTAATCCTGCCGCACCAAATGAACTGAGCAAGCCTACCTTACCTGATGAAATAACAAGATTTTCTGATGCTATTCCGTTCGCCATAGATCCACTCATGTAGGCCATTTTTAGACCATGAAACTTTATGAATTCAGGATCTCCCAGCTGGGTAGTTTTTAGAGGCAGTGTTTGTGCTAAAAGACTCATTGATGAACCAGAAGACGATTCATTCCCATCCTCACTTAGGGAAACTCCAATTGAATCACCATTTTTCACAATGCAGCATATTTTATCCAGCTGAAGCAGTTTATCTCTCATCTCTGCATCTATGTATGAAACTGATTCAGGAGCAACTTTCAGCTTTCTGCTGCTGTCATGAATTTCTGAGATCAAAATAATGTTTTTCATAAATTTAGAATTAAATTTATTTAATTATTTTTTAGCGTTCAATTTTTAAGACTGCCATAAATGCTTCCTGAGGTACCTCTACCGAACCCACCCGTTTCATTCGTTTCTTCCCTTTTTTTTGCTTTTCCAACAATTTTCTTTTTCTTGTAATATCACCTCCATAACATTTTGCAGTTACATCCTTGCGCAAAGCTCCCTGGGTTTCACGGGCTATAATTTTTGACCCAATGGCAGCCTGAATTGCAACTTCATACATCTGTTTTGGAATAAACTCTTTAATTTTTTTTGCCAGCTCACGTCCTCTATATGGCGCATTGTCGCGGGGAACAATCATGGACAATGCATCCACCATTTCACCATTGAGTAATATGTCAAGTTTGACCAATGTGCCCTGACGGAAATCAATGAGCTCATAATCTAAAGAGGCATAACCTTTAGAAATTGATTTTAATTGATCATAAAAATCTAGTACAATTTCATTTAAAGGAATTTCATACTCAAGCATAACACGATTTGGAGCAGGATACTCCATAACGCTCTGAAAACCTCTGCGTTCCTGAGCAAGTTTCATAATTCCCCCAACATATTCCTGGGGAGTCAAAATTCGGGCAAGTATGTAAGGCTCTTCAATATATTGAATTTCAATCGGGGACGGCAACTGAGACGGATTATCCACCGAGATAACTGCTCCTTTTTTAAGATGCACCTTATAAACAACGCTTGGTGCAGTTGTAATGAGCTGCAGATTAAATTCTCGTTCTAGTCTTTCCTGTGCAATCTCCATATGCAAAAGACCAAGGAATCCACAACGAAAACCAAAGCCCAATGCTGCAGAAGTCTCTATTTCATAGCTTAGTGATGAATCATTTAAAGACAGTTTTCGCAATGCCTCTTTGAGTTCTTCATATTGTTCACTGTCTACAGGATAAATTCCGCTGAACACCATTGGTTTTGCCTCAGAGTAGCCAGGAAGTGGTTCAGTATTTAGATTGCCAACTTTAGTGATGGTATCCCCAATTATTGTGTGACCAATAGTTTTTATTGATGCACTCAAAAATCCAACCTCACCTAGTTTAAGTTCTTCCCGCTGCTCGGGAAATGGCGTGAAGACGCCGAGCTGAAAAACTTCATATTCCTTTCCAGTTGTTATAAATCGAATTTTATCTCCAACATGCACTTCACCATCAACAATCCTTATCATCAGAACAATTCCAAGATATGAATCAAACCAGGAATCAAAAATTAGGGCTCTTAGAGGAGCTCTTGAATCACCAGATGGCGGTGGAATATAATCCACGATCTTTTGTAGAACCTCAGGAATACCTATGTTTTTTTTTGCGCTTACCATTGCTGCATTGCTGCTGTCTAGACCGATAATGTCTTCAATTTCCCGACAAACTTTCTCAGTATCTGCAGAGGGTAGGTCTATTTTGTTCAACACAGGCAGGACTTCCAGATTATTATCAATTGCCATATATACGTTGGCTAATGTTTGTGCTTCCACTCCCTGAGCAGCGTCAACTACAAGGAGAGCTCCTTCACATGCGGCCAGTGATCGGGAAACTTCATAAGTAAAATCAACATGTCCGGGGGTGTCTATCAGATTTAACATGTATTCCTTGCCGTCTTTCGCCTTGTAATCTAGGCGCACCGTTTGGGATTTTACTGTAATACCTCTTTCGCGTTCAATTTCCATTTTATCAAGCAGCTGTTCCTGAGCCTCCCTTTCTGTGACGGCACCTGTTTCTTTCATTAGGCAGTCAGCAAGGGTGGACTTTCCATGATCAATATGTGCGATTATTGAGAAGTTTCGAATTAAGCTGGGGTCAGGCGGAGGGGTTTTCATTTATAATTTTAAAAGTTTTTTTAAATTAATAGACTGCTGTTTAAGCCAGATTTTAGATTGCTGTTTTTTTAACAGGCTCATCTCATTTTTTAGTGAGTAATGATAATCAAAAATTTTCAGTTGAATACAAAAGAAAAAAATGAAAGTATCTAAAGCAGTTTTCTAATATAAAATGGCACAACCATATAAAAAAATCGAGACATGCCTGCTTCCGGTATAGCTTAAATCTGTATTCAATTCCCTCACTAAAACAGTTTTCAGGTTTTCATACTGTGCTTAATCTGATATCTTTTCTCTTAACCTTGCCAAAATGATAACGAAAAAATGTCTGAAACTGGAAACAACAAATTTAGAAAGGAATCATTTAAATTTCGTCATCGCCTTGAGTATTTCATTTTCAGTAGCCTAAAACGGTGGGGAGAAGGTGCTTCGGAAAAATCATTAGAAATCGGAACATTAATGCTTGATGGACTGTTTTATTATTTCCTTCGTATCTGCCGAAAGATAGTAAAAATCAACTTGGAGTTTGCTTTTCCAAAATTATCGTCTTTGGAGCGTAAAAAAATAGCCCGTGAAAATTATCGATGGTTTGCCCGTTTTTGTATAGACGTCCTTAATATGACGGCATGGAAAGGTCGGACATCAGAGAAAGCGTACTTTCAAAATCCTGAAATACTGGATAAGGCTTTATCTGAAAATAAAGGAGTGCTACTTATCAGCGGACATTTCGGTAACTGGGAAATGATTCCCCCTGCATTAGCTGAAAAGGGATATAAAATTGTTATGTATGTAGGAAGACAAACCAACCCTCTCACAAATCAACTTCAAAATTCTGCTCGTGCTAATTTCGGAGTTGAAACGATTGACAAGGGTAAAAGAGCTACATTACAAATGGGAAGAGCACTTGCTGAAAATAAAATTATAGCTATGCTGATTGACCAAAACGATAACAAATCAGACCTTTTTGTACATTTTTTCGGGAAGCTTGCATCCTGCAGTAGAGGTACGGCAGCATTCCATCTACTGCGCAGAAGTCCTGTTGTGCTTGTGACATGCCCATATGTTGATAATCGTTTAGTAATTAATTTTCAGCATATCTCATTTGAGCTTACTGGAGATCAGGAAAAAGACACCATGGAAGTTGCCCAAAAAATAACATCAGCACTTGAAAACGTGATTCGTAAGTATCCTGAACAATATTTCTGGATGCACCGGCGCTGGAGGGCCAGACCTCCTCAAGACCCTGAAAAAATATATTGAGAACTTCTTTCTAAAAATCAAGCAAATGAAAACAAGAAAATTAAATATAACTACAGAAAACTGGAGTGAAGAGCCATTTTCTATTTCAAGAGGCTATGAAGATAATTTCGATGTAGTCGTGGTTGAGCTAGAACAGGATGGCCTTAAGGGCTGGGGTGAAGGCACGCCAACTGAGCATTACCATGAGTCAGTTCGACAATCTGAAGAACTGATAGAAAATTTTAGAGAGGTTTTGGAACATGGATTGTCGCGCAAAGAACTTCAGAAGATTATGCCAAAAGGTGCAGCTCGAAATGCAGTGGACTGTGCTCTTTGGGATCTGGAGGCAAAAATTGCAGGTGAAAGGATTTGGGAATTACCAGAGATTTCAAAGCATCTGGCTTCAGACGAAAAATTTAAAGCAGAAAGTGTTACAACGGTTTATACGTTGAGTCTAGATACTCCTGAAAAAATGGGGGAATCTGCCGCAAAACATGCGAATCGTCCATACTTGAAAATCAAACTAACCGGTGATGGTGATCTAGAGCGCCTGACTGCTATTTCTAAAAATGCACCTAACTCTCGTCTAATTGTTGATGCAAATGAAGGATGGACAGTTGACCATTATAAGCTTTTTTTGCCTGCGTTGAAGTCTCTCGGAGTAGAAATGATTGAACAACCTTTCCCAGCAGGCAAAGATAGTATCCTGAAAACACTTGACCGACCCATTCCAGTCTGTGCTGATGAATCCTGCCATGATACTGAAGATCTTGAGCGTTTAAAGGAGCTTTACGAATTTGTTAATATCAAGCTTGATAAAACAGGAGGTCTAACTGAAGCACTGCGTTTGCAGGCTCAAGCGGAAAACAGGGGATTCAGAACTATGGTGGGATGCATGTCGTCAACATCTCTTGGAATCGCACCTGCGTTTTTAATAGCTCAGCGCGCGGAAATTGCGGACCTTGATGCACCTCTATATCTAAATGAAGACAGAGATTCACCTATCAAATATAAAGTAAGTGAAGTTTTCCCTCCTGCTTCAGAATTATGGGGATGATCTTTTAACAAAAAATTGTTAATACTTTTAATTTTCTGTAGAGATTGATTTTGAGATTTGTAAATTTTATTTACATTATCGAATATCTTTTGAAATAATTTTCGAACTTTGGAAAACAATTTTTTTGATATACCATTAAATTCTTTGGGATTTTATGCATAAATATTTAAACACTTAGTGTATTGGGATTTTAGTTTTATAGAGAATTTGAGATTTTATTATTTAGTGAAAAAGTAAAAAATTAGAGCCTTTTTATTTGAATATTATTCTATAAACTAAATTTACTATAATTTCTTTAAGTTTGTCTTAATGGAGTATGTAGTATATAATACAATTCTCTATGAATGACCCTTCCAAGAAAATATCATCCCCATTTTCCCAAAGAATCCAGATTCTTTTCCTGCCAAACGGTTCCGTGTTTTACGGGTGGTGGATTGTAGCCATTGCCTCTTTTGTGATGTATCTTGGATCCCTTTTTTGGATTCAAAGTTATGGTGCTTACGCAGTAGTTTTTAGTCGAGAATTCGGATGGAGTATGACCCTGCTTGCAGCTGCTTATACTTTGACTCGTGTTGAAAGTGGCCTACTTGGTCCGGTTCAAGGGTGGATGGCTGACCGGTATGGACCACGACTTATTATAAGCGTTGGATTGTTGATGCATGGCATTGGACTACTTTGTTTGACTCTCGTCGAAACACTTCCTTTTTATCTTTTAGCGGTTATTGTCATCTCAGTTGGAATCAGTTTAGGTGGATATCAAACTCTGATGGTTTCGATAGTTAGTTGGTTCAAGCTTCATCGTACTAAAGCTATAGCCCTAACACAATTGGGGCACAGCTTAGGTGGACTCAGCGTTCCCATGTTAGCATTTGGGATAGAGCACTACGGCTGGCGTACGATAGCTTTCTCTTCAGGATTAGCAGCAATTTTTCTTGGGATACCTCTTGTTCAATACATACGCCACAGACCTGAAGAAAAAGGTGAGGTAGTAGACGGTAAGATTAAAGGCGAAAATTACAATGAATGTTTAGAGACAAATAATGAGATTGCATCTGCAAGCTGGCAACATGTACTTAGAATTCGTGCATTCTGGTTCATTTCGGTAGGACATGCCATTGCTTTGCTATCTGTTTCTACAGTATTGGTACACCTTATCCCTCACTTAACCAAAAAGTTAGGTATGGGACTGACTGAAGCAGGATTCCTATTTTCAACTGTAAGTATTTCTCAAATTCTAGGACTATCTTTCGGAGGTTATTTGGGAGACCGTTTTAGTAAGCGTATAATCTGTTTTTTCTGTATGATTTTTCATGGTAGTGGGATGCTACTTCTGGCTTTTTCTGATTCTTATCCAATTATGCTTTTGTTTGCTATTTTTCACGGAACTGCCTGGGGTATCCGCGGACCGCAAATGGTTGCCATTCGTGCTGATTATTTTGGAACCAGATCCTTTGGAAAAATTATGGGTATATCATCATTGGTAGTCATGTTTGGTACTATAATAGGACCAATTATATGTGGTTTTGTTGTAGATTTTTATGGAACATACCGAAATGCGTTTGTAATTATTGGTTTCATAAGTTTTATCGGAGCATTTCTTTTTTACTTTGCTCGAAAACCAAATTACTATACATGAGACACTGACATACTTAATTTGGATTACAACAAAAAATTAATTATTTAATTTAGTCAAAACCGCAGATGCATATTAATAAACTCCCGAACGTAGAATGGAGTAAATTTGAGCAATACCAATGGGGCTGTTTTCTGGATCAGTTACAACTAGGCACGTTATCGAATGTGTTTCCATAATATGCAGAGCTTTGGCTGCCAGCACATCCGGTGTAACTGTTTTTGGCTTTGAACTGGCATAATCCAGCAGGGGTTTTTCAAGAAAATTCTTTTCTTTTTCAAGGAGACGCATCAAGTCACCTGTTGTAAAAACGCCACTAACTTTTCCATGTTGATTGACAGCAACGATTATTCCAAGATTTTTTTGTGACAAAACGTTCATTGCATCACGCATAAGCATTTTTTCTGGTACAACAGGCAACATATCGCCTTCAAACATTACATCCTTAGTCCTGACTGTGAGCTTACGTCCCAGACTACCTCCCGGATGGAAAACTGCAAAATCATCTTCGCTGAACTGACGTTTCTCCAGCAAACACATAGCAAGCGCGTCACCAAGCGCCAACGTTGCAGTACTGCTTGCAGTTGGAGCTAGACCTAGTGGGCATGCTTCTTTATCAACAGCAACAGAAAGATGTACTGACGAAGTTTTGGCAAGAGTGGAGCTTGGATTCCCAGTAATTGCAATCATGGGGATGCCTAGGGCGTTTACGTGTCCAATCATCTGCAGTACTTCAGCAGTTTCTCCACTGTATGAAAAAGTAATTGCAACGTCATGTCTAGTAATAATTCCCAAATCACCATGTGAACTTTCTCCGGCGTGTAGAAAAAGTGAAGGTGTACCTGTACTAGTAAGTGTTGCTGCAATTTTCTGGGCAATCAAGCCGCTTTTTCCCATCCCAGCTAGGATTACCTTTCCCTTACAATCATAAAGAAGATCTACTGCCTTCTCAAATTTATTATCGAGACGCTTGCTGAGTTCTTCCAAGCCAGCAATTTCAATTTTTAGCGTTTCGCGGGCAAGCTTCAAAAATTTAGACATTTTTTAAGCGTACAAAATCCCTTGTTTTTCAAAATGCCGCATTGTGGCAGAATCTCTTAAATCACCTGCTTTCAGAATTACAGCATCAGTGTTGTGTGTTCCTTTTTTGTTAGGGATTGAACCTCCTACAGCAAGCCTGTATGGCGGAATAACAGGTAGTAGAAACTTTTTCTCTCCCACCACGCATTCTACGGGAGCCACAAAATCATTAGTATCTTCATCATAAATTTTCTTTCCTGAAGCCATTATCAGACCACTAGCGATAACGGATCCTTCTCCAATAATCCCGGTCACTTCGCACATAGCTCCTATTTTAACATTGTCTTCAACAATTGAGGCCAGCCTGCCCGCAGGTTCAAGAATACCCTCAATTCCTGAACCTGCACCATACTTTACATTTTTACCAATCTGTGCGCATGAAGCTACTCGAGCTCCTCCGTCAATCATGCATCCGTCTCCAGCAATATATGCTCCTATATTCACAAATGCTAGATTCATTATAACCGTTTTTGGACCAATAAAAGCGCCCGTTCGCACCATACAGCCCGGAGCATACCGAACTCCCCCCTGCTCAAAGTCATCATCACTGTAATTTGAAGTTTTCAGTGGAATCTTATCCCAATATTTGCCTTCCATACGCTCGCTATTGTGTGTACCAAAATAATTCAGAACACCATTAATTACATATGGCTGAGGCTCCCAATTATTTTTTACTTTCTCAGCAGCACGAATTTTTCCTTGATTTAGTAATTCGATGAAAACTTTGCACTCATCAGCTGAAGCAACTTGTCCAGTAAGGTTTTCCAGTAGATCTGGAGAGGAACATTCTATATTTTCTATCCGAAGGATATCCCTATTTTTCATCCCAAGCAACATTTCAAGTTTCTGGTGTCTACCTGGATTATTGCGTGTTTCCTGAACTTTATCTTCAAAGATCCTTAGTCCTTCCTTTGCTGCTTCAAAGTCTATTATACCTTTTCTATCTGCTATATGCTTAAAAACTCTTAATGAACCCTGTCGTCCAGGAATATTTGGTATTATGGAAACAAGTTCGTCATTCTTATTGTAAAGTCGCAACAATACCGTTTTTTTTGCAGTAGGGATAGATTTCAAATTTTCTTCAAATGTTTTCATTTTATCATCATTTTAGTAAACATTAATCGTCATTTAAATGTGTTTTAGTGGTGATTTCCCTAGAGGAAAAACGTTAAAACCAATTGAATAAAGCTTATCATGATCAAGATGATTACGCCCATCAAAGATAAATGCTGGTTTAGCCATTGCTTGATGAATTTTCTCATAATCAAGATCAAGGTATTCATCCCACTGGGTAACTAGAGCAAGTGCATGGGCTCCATCAACAGCTTCGTATACATCCTCAACAAATGAGATTTCACCCTTGAGATTCTTTAGTTCAATACGGGCGTTTTCAAGAGCTTTTGGATCATGAATCCTGACCTTTGCGTTTTCTCCTACCAGTCTTTCACATAAAGGAATTGCAGGAGAATCCCGTGTGTCTCCTGTATGCTGCTTAAAAGCAAATCCCAACATTGTAATTATCTTGCCTGCCAAAGTGTTGAACAATTCATGAAGAATATTTTGAAAAAACCGATTAGTCTGCCATTCATTTATTTTTACAACGCTGGCCCAGTAATCAGCAACTTCCGGAAGTTCGTAAAATTCGCAAAGATATGATAGATGCAAAATATCCTTGCGAAAGCATGAGCCTCCAAAACCAATACTGGCTCTTAAAAATTTGTCGCCGATTCTAGTATCCATACCAATTGCTCTAGAAACTTCCGTAATGTCTGCTTCAGTACATTCGCAAAGAGCAGAAACACTGTTTACTGAAGATATTCGCTGCGCTAGCATTGCATTAGCAACAAGTTTAGAAAGC
>MDTG01250957.1_pt1 | contig 14262 bp, 8 predicted proteins | sample 811421 | NCBI WGS metagenome assembly MDTG01 (sample SAMN05326645, study PRJNA326480) | marine metagenome | isolation source: seawater | place: Pacific Ocean: South East | collected 2011
AAGAACGGTGTATCCGTTTGGGCGCGACTGAATCGATCGAGAGAGATATGCATCGTTTGTTTTTCTTGGTTTTTGATGACGCAGCAACAATATATATGCCACATATGGATAGTCCTTCTGTGACTGGGAAAAAACAAAGAGGAGATCAAAAAAAAAGGCGGGAAAAAATTAAACAAAATTCAAAAATCCACGCAAACCTTTTTCAAGATTTTTGTGGTCCGTTGTTGTTAAGTGCTCGGAAAAAGTCAAAGAAGAAGAAGAAGGATATACTGACCCCTCTCACTCATAACTCTCAATGCATCGCGCGCGCGTGTTAAAACACAACAAAAAAACGACAGGTTTCTTCGATTCAACTGGATGTCTTCGTTGCTCGCGTCTCTCATATTGTGGGGCTTTGTCGCCGCCGTATTGATTGATGACGAAGAAAATAGCAATCCAAAACTCCCGACCGAGTTTTGGGGTTGGACGAACTGGATCACGGTGAACTTCACGTGGTTGTACATCCTGACCCAAGACGTTTGGTTCATATTTGTGATCTGGCTTTTGTTTACGAAGTACGCGAACATCAAGTTGGGCAAAGACGACGAAAAACCTGAATTTTCAGATTTCGCGTGGTATCGGGGTTGGACTCTACTACTACGGTGTCTCCGAACCAATCCGTCATTACCGATTATCTGGTAACATGCAAAAAATGCCAGTCACGAACGACGATCAAAAAGCGCAGCAAGCTATCTTTCAAACGCTTTTTCACTGGGGGCTTCACGGCTGGATTCCATACATTGTCATCGCGTTGACGCTCGGCGTCGTCTGCCATCGACAAGGCTTGCCAATGACCATGCGTAACGCCTTTCACCCGTTGATCGGAGATCACACGAAAGGCTTCGCTGGTGATGTGATCGATGCTTTGTCCATTTCTTGCACAACCTTTGGTGTGTGCACGTCCTTAGGTTTTGGCTGCGCCCAAATTAACGCGATTCTCGCACGTATGGACGGTTCCGTCTCGGTCAACAAAGACACACAAACTGGTATCATCTGGATTATCACCGCAGTTGCGATAATGTCTGTCCTTCTCGGTCTTAAACGTGGTATCAAAACGTTATCGTTGATTACTTTCACCCTCGGTTTGATCTTAATGGTCTTGATGATGGTTTGCGATAACACGTGGTATCTCCTCAACTCCTTCGTCGAGGCGGTCGGCGTGTACATGACGTGGGTCATTCAAGTCGGCTTCAACTGCGGCACGTGGACGCAATTGAACAGAGAATTTGGGTCCGCAGCTGGCGAACCTGGATTCGATAACAATGGTAAATCTAAACTCTGGGGCAAAGCTTCCTTGAGCGACAAGCTCTTCGATGCAACCGGCATCACCACGACCGCAGCTCTCGCCCAGACCAAGTACGATTCCCCTGCAGAGATGATGAACGGGTGGACTATCTTTTACTGGGGCCGGTGGATCTCCTGGGCACCGTTCATAGGCATGTTCATCGCGAAAATTTCCAAAGGCAGAACTGTCGGACAAGTCATTAAAGGTGCTTTCGTCGCGCCGGTCTTGTTTTCGTTTCTTTGGTTGACCATCTTTGGTTCCCTCGGTATCAAAATGCAACGCGCGTCTGAAATGGCGTTGGATGTTACAGTAGACAAAACCGACTGGAGCATAAATTGCACTACACATTATAGTGGTAATGCGCCGTCTTCCGAAAAGGCCATAGCGCTCGCCGATAAGGGGTATTATTTACTCTCCTGCAGAGCACACAACGACCGTATTCTGGACGTCATGGAACCGTACGGCAAATTAACACCGTTCATGCACCTGTTGACGTTGGTTGGCATCACGTTCTACTTTGTGACCTCGTCTGATTCTGGTTCGTTCGTCGACGACATCATTTCCGCGCAAGGTCACGAGAACCCGCCATGGATCCAACGCGTCTACTGGGCCGTTACCGAAGGTGCCACCGCGCAAGCGTTGCTTTCCGCTTCGGACTCTGGATTGGGTACGATCCAAGCCGTCTCTATCGTTGCTGGTTTACCGTACACAGTTACCATCTGCTACTGCTGCACGTCGCTCTATCGCTCGTTGAAACGAGAAACGAGAGACGAAGACATCATGAGCCAAAGACGTGGTTTCGTCGTGTCTTCGTTGGACATTCTCGAATTGTACAGTCCGGAAGACATGCCGGCGCAATCGCCGTCGAGCGGCGAGAGGTTCAAATCGAACATCATCGCGTTGTTCTTCCCGTACAAAGGTCTCAAGACCGCCGCATGTGCTGCGTACGGTGATGATGTCTCGGGTACAATTTCCGCGGTTGTTGCTATGTGCACGTGGTTCACGTGGTTCCTCTGCTTGTGCTTATCCGGCATCGGCGAAGGTACCGCCTCTATCGCGTGGATGTTGTACGTCTTCTTCTTCGCGCAAGTTGCGATTATTCGATACCACGTCAGAGCTGCGCGCAGCATCAGAGATAACTTCTTGCACGACTTGTTCGCATCGTGCGCTTTGTATCCGATGGTCATCTCCCAGATGGAGTTGGAAGCGCCATACATCGAGCAACGCAAGCAAGTCTAAGCATGCAAACAAATCTTATTTATAAACATCAAGAGTGATGTGCGTTCCGTTATCTAAAACGAAACACGCGCCATATTTGTCGGTAGGAGGTAGGCTCACGAAGATTGTGTCTATTCACGTCTCGTAATAACATTTAATAATGATGCATCTCGTAATATTTGATGCAAATAATGAGGTCATCTTGCGTGACGTCATCAAATCTATATCTCGTATCTCGTGTGTATCTTTTCACATCTATTCTATTCATACAGCGTCTCTCCAAATACTTTTTGATTTAACGTCCTTACGCTCTTCTTGTCCTACAACAAAAGTATCTCTTCTTTCGTCATCTTCTTCGACACGTTGCAAAACCTCGGCGGCCGACATGACCTCTCGAACAACTTTTGGATTTGAATCGCCGTAACTTATAAAATCTAGAACTGCGTACACGTTTGCACCTTCGCCATCTTTACTCGATAAACGCTTCGTCGCATCGGCATCGGGTTCAAACGTATTTCTTCTCGACTTCCTCGTAACTGTACGCCCGGAGGTATATATCTCATTCACTAGAGGCTGTATCGAACGCTTATTTCGGTTCACGTCTCGATTTATTTCCGAACACGTGCGCTTCTTTTGCTCCGTTTGTAACCGCGTTGTTGTCAATTTTGCTCTGTTGCTCGCCACTGCATTTGGTCCTTTCCGCCTGAGTTTGTGTTCGAATCTACCTCCGTAATGTTTCGTACCTTCGTACTCTTCATCCAAGGCGTTATAGTAAATTTCTTCGAACGCCCTGTTGGATTGATAGTCTTCAGAGCCATCGTTTTCCTCGTCGTACACGTCGTCATCATCTCGTTCATCTTCATTTTCTTCATCATTTTCTTCTCCTTTCCCTTGGTGATTGTTTGAGTGCAAAATTTTGCAGTCTCCTCCTTGTTCCGGAACGAAACTAGACGCTTGAACTCGCAAAGAGCGCACGTTTGGGAGAGCATCGTCTCGAACAACTTCACGAATGAGATTTGATAGTTTCTTTCCTACTGTATCAACGATCGTTAACCAGCTAGGAGAACATCGTCGCTGCGAATTGAGAATAGAGCGCGCCTCTCTCATGAGCGATTCGCGCATTTTCATCCTATTCGGACCATTATTCCACCCCAACGTAGTGATAAAGCTCGGAAAGTTTACCTTCTCCTCAAATACTCCTTTGTTTTTTACGTCGCCGCTGTTGGTGGGAAAGAGGTGCATTTCGCACACCAAATCTTCCGGCCATCTGTTGAAAAATATGCCGTAAAATAAAGTGACGCGCGATAAGTCGCGTCCGATGGAATCGATCGAGCCGTAGCAATCACCACTATTCAGCCGCGCATAGACGCTCAATTCGGAAACGTGCGTTTTCTTTTTTGCGCTCACATTCATTTTCACTTTACCCCTTACGGTACTATTCTTTAGAGAACTATCATCATGCGACGGTGCGAAAGGAGAAAAAGCTTCCAGTCGACTCATTACCTTTTTGGCAAATATTTTCGACAAACCAAGTTTACCAGTGAAGAAGCCAATGTTTTTTTGTTCTTTCAAATCGAGAACGTTCGCGATGTTGTTGGCATCTATTTTCATCCGCAAATCATCGTTGTTCGATAATTCAGGTATGATGCCATCGCAAGGGTGAAACAGATGGATTAGATTTTCTATTTCTTCCATCGTACACGCAAACTTAATATTCTCATCGTTCTCCATTTTCTGGTACATGCAACAAAGTTTCGCTAAACTCACGTTTGTGGAAACTCCGAATGTTACACGGCGAACAAAAGAAAGATTCTTGACATATCCTTGCAAACACTCGACAACTTTGTCACAAACATGCTTCACTTGTTCTTTGCTGACAAATGCATTCGAAGACCTGCGACTCGGTCGAATAGAAAAGAAAGCCCATCTTTGTTGCATAAAAGCGCTGGCAGCGTTGCTGCCATCTTCACCGCTGCCGCTATTGTTGCGAAAAAAAATCATTTCCTGAGCGTTATATTCCGCATCTGCGAGTCCTCGTCCAAGATGGTAAACTTGTAGTCGCTCCGTTTGAAACTCGTTCGAGTTGCATAAATCTTGAACGATTCGTTGCGAAGCTTCGAGCATAAGCAACGTTGCTTCTTTGTAGTTCACCGGAGGCTTATTTTGTTTCGTGGCAGAGCCAAGAAAATCGACGCTAACGAAGAACGTGGAAGGAAAAGTATGGGAATCCATCACCACCTTTTCCTACGCTTTGAGCAGCAACAACAACCAACTACAACCTGGTACCGTTACTGCTATTCGTTTTTTCTTTCTTTCGGCTCAAATAATCCAATCAAATGTCCATCCATTGTCGTCATGGCGGCAATTTTTTCAACCGTTTTTGACTTGTCACTCGTAAACTGAATCGGACCGTCTAAAGTGCCCCCTAATTCTAATAGCTGTTTCACTGCGTGATCGACGTCTGAGACTTCAAAGTTTAACGAAATATTAGTATTAGTGCTATTGTTACTTCTATCTTCCTCTAAAATCTTCTGTTGAACGGCGAGGGTAACGCTAGACGTAGAAGTATTGTTGGTGTTAAAAATTTGCGTAGTTTTAGGGGTAGTTTTACGTGTTGTGGTTGATGTTGACTCGACCAATAATAACTCGGCAAAAGTGTCCGTACAAACAACCAGAGAGAATCCTAAACCTTTGGTGAAGAATTCACACGTCTTTTTGAGATTATTCGAGGAGAGTAAGATGTGCTTTAAGTGTATTGACATGTACTCGTAAAGAAGTGCGACTAATTCTTCTTCGTTCTGAAGCTCTTTTGTTCGTCGTTCGTCGTTCGTGTGCGCAGAAAAAACACAAAATTTCTCCTCCTCTCTTTTGTTAAATTAAAAAAATTTCTCCTCTCTTTTGTTCTTCTCCGCATTATTAGTATATATATATAAATGGACGAGTCAAACTACGACGAGTTCGGTAACTACATAGGACCAGGCGTCGATTCCGACGATTCGGACGACGATCATAGTCGTGGTCGACATCGTCTTCAACACGCTTTGGTGCGTTTCTCCTTTTGCTTTGATTTCCCTCCTTATTCTTTCTCTCTCGAATGAATTTTTTTGTGTTGAATCATTCTCTCTCGCGCGCGCTCAAGTAGCGTTGATGTAATACTGCCACTGCTAGCAGAAGCAGAAGCAAGCAACAATACCAACAGCACTCTCATGCATTACGTGTGTACAACATAACTGACCACGGATATATTCTCTCTGTAAACGTACAAGGCGGAGGAAGAAGATGATGGCGAGTGGGGAAACGAACGTCATGGTCGAGGAGGAGGTGACGGCGCAGAAGGTGAAGACGACGACGAAGAAATGGAAGATGGAGATGAAGATACAGATGAACCAACGACCACTGGGATTGTTTTAGCCGAAGATAAGAAGTATTATCCTTCCGCGCAAGAGGTGTACGGAGAAGATACGGAAACTTTGGTCGAAACCGAAGACGCGCAGGCGTTGGAGGTGCCGATCATTGCCTCGGCGAAGAAGAAAAGATTCGAGATCGTTTCAGAAGATGTAAAGTTGGACACTTCGGACGCTAAAATGAAATGTAAGCCGGAATATTTAGAGATGCTATGGCGAACGCCGGTGTTATCGAGGAACGTATGCATTGCTGGTCATTTGCACCACGGGAAATCATCCTTAGTTGATGCGCTCGTCGAGGAGACGCACGATGTTTCAGATGCGTGGAAGTATGATGATAATTTGGGTTCGAGTTCTACGCAACTGTCACAATACAATTTTAACGCGTTACGATTATACACAGACACGCGATTAGACGAGCGCAGTCGAGAGATGTCCATTAAAGCCGTACCGATGACTTTACCTTTGGCGGACGGAAAGCATGGAAAGACGCACTCGATTTCAATCTTTGATACTCCCGGCCACGCAAACTTTTGCGACGAAGTTTCCGCTGCCGCCCGAATATCGGACGGATTTTTAATCGTCGTCGATGCTGCCGAAGGGGTGATGTGTGGGACCGAGAAAGCGATCAAAATTGCCGCGAGAGAGAACCTGCCTTGCGTTCTGTTCATTAACAAAATTGATCGACTCATCGTAGAGCTCAAACTGCCGCCGGCAGACGCGTACCACAAACTAAGACACGTCATCGAAGAGTGCAACGCTTTAATTGAAGCCGCGTATGGACCTGTAAACGCGCGTTTGTGCACACCTGTGAATAATCGTGTGTGCTTTGGATCGAGTTTGTACGGTTTCTCATTTACTTTAGAATCTTTCGCCAAGACGTACAAAAATGTTTCACAGAGCGACAACTTAGATCACAAACAGTTCGCGAAACGATTGTGGGGCGAGGCGTATTTTGACGAGGAAACACGCGTGTTTAAGAAGAAACCACCACCTGGACAACAAGATTGTCAGCGCTCGTTCGTGCAGTTTATTCTTGAACCTTTGTACAAACTCTTCTCGCAAGCCGTAGGCGAGGCGCCGGAATCTTTCCAAAGAGCGTTGAAAGAATTCAACAGATTTTCGCACAAGTTGAAACCAAAAGAGTTGAAGCAAAACACAAAACCGCTTATTAAACTCGCGTTTTCGAAAGTTTTTGAATCGCATGGCGGTTTGACGGACGTTTTGTTACACTCTATACCGAATCCCATCGAAGGCGCAGAGAACAAAATTTCTCGCACGTACACGGGGGAAGTATCAACCTCGGGTAGACGTGTACGAACGATGAAAACCTGCGATAAAGATGGACTATTATCCGTCCAAATCGTGAAGCTGTATCCATCTGCGAAATCGGGGGATGCGTTTGATGCGTTCGGTCGTGTTCTCTCCGGGACACTTCGCGTAAATGATTCGGTGAAAGTTTTGGGCGAAGCGTATTCACCGGATGATGAAGAAGACTGCTCAGTGAAAACAGTATCACAATTATGGATCAACGAAGCGAGGTATCGCATTCCGGTACAAAGTGCACCGGCTGGTTCATGGGTACTCATCGCCGGTGTCGATCAATCCATCGTTAAAACCGCGACTTTGGTCTCTGCGTCCACAAAAGAAAGAGAAGAAGAAAACGATGAAGATGTGTACACGTTCAAACCGCTGGAATTTGAAAATAAGGCGGTGGTGAAAATTGCCGTAGAGCCGTTGCACCCGTCCGATTTGCCAAAAATGGTTGAAGGTTTGCGCAAAATTTCAAAAACATATCCAGCGTTGCAAACGAAAGTTGAGGAATCCGGAGAGCACATTGTCGTCGGTATGGGCGAAATCTATCTCGACTCCGCAATGAAGGACTTGCGCGAAGTGTATGCGGACATCGAGGTTAAAGTAGCAGATCCAGTCGTTGTGTTCGCGGAAACGGTCGTTGAAACGTCAGCATTAAAATGCTTCGCAGAAACGCCGAATAAAAGAAACAAAATTACGATGATTGCGGAACCGTTAGATAAAGGCTTAGGTGTAGATATTGAGAGCAAAAACGTCGTCTTGGAGTGGCCGAAGAAACACTTGGCAAACTTTTTCGCGCAAAAGTACGATTGGGACGCGTTAGCGGCGAGATCGGTCTGGGCGTTTGGCCCAGACTCCGACGGACCAAACGTGTTAATGGACGATACTTTACCGAACGAAGTCGATAAAGACTTATTGATGTCCGTTCGAGAGTCCATCATCCAAGGTTTCCAATGGGGCACTCGCGAAGGTCCGCTTTGCGAAGAGCCAATTCGCGAAACAAAGTTCAAAATACTCGATGCGACGATCAGTAGCGAGCAGTTGCAAAGAGGTGGCGGTCAAATAATCCCAACCTCCAGACGATGCGTGTACTCATCATTCTTAACCGCGCAGCCTCGCTTGATGGAACCCGTATATGAGGTTGAAATTCAAACGCCCGCGGATTGCATGACGGCTATTTACAACGTTTTGTCCAAGCGACGCGGTCACGTCATTTCGGACGTTGCGAAACCAGGCACTCCGATATATATCGTCAAAGCATTACTTCCTGCGATTGAATCCTTTGGGTTTGAAACCGATTTAAGGGCGCACACGCGAGGTATGTCGTTTGGTTTATCTTATTTTGATCACTGGTCGGTCGTTCCCGGTGATCCGCTCGATCGAGCGATTCAGTTGAGACCGTTGGAACCAAGTCCCGTCTCGCATTTGGCGAGAGAGTTTTGCATTAAAACAAGGCGACGTAAAGGTATGGGGGAAGACATTTCAGCGTCCAAGTTCTTTGATTCGAGTCTTCTTGAAGCTTTAGACGGTATCACTTTGTGAAAATGTACTTTTTATCATTTAGTCTTGAAAAAACAACAATATAAATATCGAAACGATAAGAAAGAAAGCGTGCTTACCATACCATAGATATAGATTTAAAAATCAACATAATGCTAGCGTGCGTGTGATTGCAAAACAGGTATTGTATAAGTTCGTTCTCGTTTTTAAGCCCTCTTTCTCTTTCTCTCTTTTCTATCGAGACATCGGAATTGCTGTAGAGGTTTTCGCCTCGGAGGAAGACTGTTGAAAATCGCTTCCCAACTTTGGTTCTCGCGGCGTCATCGAGAGCCACACGCCCTCGGGGAAACAAATAGTCGTATCGTACATGATTGGGATTTCTTCCCCTGGATCTTCGTGCACTCCATCGTCACACTTTCCAAACTTAAAGTTTTGCACCGCCGTCGCGAGCATAGTCGTCGCCGTGAGTAAAGCAAACACGCCGCCAATGCACGATCGGGGTCCCGCTCCAAATGGAGTGTACGTGAAATCTCTCCCAGCTGCCATGCGCCTACGCATACGTTCCTTTGCGATCTCAAACTTTTCTGGATCGTCCTTCGCGGATGCCTTGGCCTGCTTTCCCGCTTGTAATCTGAGCGATTCGTCAGTAAACCGTTCGGGATTGAACTCCAACGGATTCTCCCACACTCTCGGGTTTCTCCCCATTGCGTAGGAAGATAACAGGATGAAATCACCCGCTTTCACCTTGTGTCCACTCGGTAAAGTATCTTCGTCGGAAGCTAATCGAGGGAATAAGTTAATCGGCGCATACTTACGCAATGACTCTTTCACAACCATGCGCGTGTAATCCAAGCGTCCTTCTTGGACGTCTTCAAATGTTGGCGCTCGACCACCCAACAATGCAACTTCTTCTTCGATGCGACGCTGAATTTCTGGATGCCTGGCCACGTGAAACAAGTTTACCGTGAAGTTACTCGCCGTCGTTCGGTGTCCGGCAGCCATGACATCGTTAATATCGCCCCACAAATCGTCATCCGGCAACAAGTTCCCATCCTCGTCCGTAGCCTTGACGAGGACGTCTAACAAGCAATAATCCTTAAAATCACCTTCTGCCACGCGTTTTTTGACCGTTTCTCGTCGTTCGGTTATGAGTTTTGTTCCAACTGATTCTAAAATTGCGTATTTTTCCTTCAACTCTCTGACTCGTCCGATGCCGAGCGCGTATTGCAACTTCAAAATAGGCCCAGGCGTGATAAAGAGTTGGCCCATGATTTCGGACGTTTCGTTGTATGAATCTAAAATTTGAGAAATGTTATCGCTGACGATATCCTCGCCTCGTAAAAGTTTCGCGGCGTGCGATTCACACTGCTCGAAATCAAACGCAAACGCAACTTTGCCGATTACGTCCAGCGTGACCAATTGCGAGTCGTTGTCAATATTCACGTTTATTTTGCCTTCTTCTCGCATCGCACACGCAGTTCTCCATGTTTCGCACATGTAATTAATTCGTTCCTCGACCGTGTTTGAAAATTGCGTCAGCGAAAACGAGTTTATGAACGGCTTTTGGCACATCAATCGATGTTCGCGATTGTATTGCCCGTCCGACCCGGTGATGCCTTTATTCTTAATCACAAACCGAAAAGCGTCTGGCAACATGCGAAGCTTATAATTCTTCGCGTTGGTGTGACAGACATACTCTACAATCTCTGGATCGAGAATAGACACGCAATCTGGACCAATCGCGTTTTGAATGCCCACACATTCACCCTTTTGTTCTGCCCAATCAAGCATGGCGATGGGCATTCCTACTGGATGTTGAGCCGCTTTCACTAAAGACTTCAAAAACGCGATATCATCGATCATTGGAGGTTCAGAACCGTCGTAATCCGATCGTAAATCTGGAACTTCCTTTTTAGCGTCCATGCCAAAGAAAGACTTCACCGAACTGTACGGACACGCTCCTTGACCTTCTTCTTCTTCTTCTCCTTCACCATTTTCGTTTTTGATATCTTCTTTATTCGCCCTATCTTCTGACGAACTTATCGCCGAATTTGCAGCGGTATCTGTCGAGGCCGCTCCCGGAGTCTTCGACGAAGACGAGGAGGACGTTTCGCGGGAAGACGAAGAAAATGCGACGATCGCGGAGGTTCTTCGACTTCTCCTCTCCGCGGTCCTCGTCGTCCTCGTCGGGAGTCTTATCATTGTCGAGGACGGGGACGAGGAAGTCGAAGCACCTCGGACATGCCTCGTCGATGCAGGAGTCGAACAACAACGCGCTGCGATGGAGGACATGTTCAATAAATATATACACGCGCGCGAACTAAGAAGGAATGATCGGAGTACAGCAGATGTATGCGCCTTCGTTCGATCGCTCGATCCGATGTAGTATTCGAATATCGAGTCCAAATGAGGGCACACTCCTCCTCAGATACGGAAATCCAAAAAAATCAATCTAAACCCTAAATAATTTTCTGTTTAAGGTATCAAAAGATGCCTCCCCAATTATGTGTGTGTGGCACCACTTTGGGCAAAGCCTGTAAAAGCAGCAGCAGCATTTCGTTTGACAAAAACCAACACAACGAAAGAGAGAATGTTTTGTCGTCGTCGACGTCGTCGATCCGCACTTCTATCGCAGCTGGCGATCAGGTCAGCAGCGATATCCACAGCGACGACGATTATGAACGCGATCTCGCGTTCTTCGATCAAGCCCTTCCTCTCTTTCTTGTGTGCCTTCTTCTATCACTTCGTCTTTGCAATATCTTCGACTGTTGGACAAAAAGAAGAAAAGAGTGTCAAAGTCCCCGTCCCCGTGCGCACGAAGTACGACTTTGATTACTCGCCGCAAACAAATGGCTGGTTAACCGGTCGCGCGACGTATTTCGACGCGTCCTACGAGTGGAAAACAAAGTATTTCCCCCATCACGAGTTCGGTTACCTCGAGACAAATGGATGTGGTTACACGTCCAAAAAATACGAGCAACGAAAGCCAAAGTCGTTGCCGCTTGGAGTTTCAAGAAATGCAGTCGCAGCGCTGGCTACCTTTGAAATGAAATCGAGTTGCGGACAGTGCTATGAAGTGAAGTGCGACGATGAGGTAACGAAAATTCGCAAATCGTTTCGGCAAAATGACTTCATCGAGTACAACGATAACTTTACGCGTTTCGAACAAAACAAAAACGCCAGAGATTCATACGGGCGAACAATTCAAAACACAACGTTTCCTCCCGCGGAAGAGTGCTTTGACGACGAAGAAAGGAAGACGAAGAACAAGAATCTCTGCGAAAAATAACGTGTTACGATCGAAATAAAATACTATTCGTTCAAATCATCGATATTTGTCCGTGTGACTACATTTACGGCCGACAAGAGATTTGCTGCGGAGATATTCCTCACTTCGACCTCTCGTTCTGGGCATTCGAAACGTTGGCGCACCCGTTGCAAGGTAAAATGAACTTATTGTTTCGTCCCGTTGATTGCGTGACGAAACAACCATTGGACGCAAGGGAAGGAGCCATGGCTCACGTGCGTAAAAGTAACGGCAGCGGATATTACGTGTACGATGGAAAAACGCCAGTCGGTTTCGCGCCTGGATGGAGATTTCGCACGTGGTACGACTTAGAGTCTGATCCAGCCGTCGAAGGCAAAGGAGTAGACGGCGGCTTTGGCGCTTGCGCACAATTCAATTCGACCGGTACAATAGCCGCGGCGTGTCTTGGTTGCGACAGTAGTATCTTGCCATTCTCAATTAACGGAGATTTTACGATGATATCGCTTCGAATCCAAATTAGCGACGACGTTATCAATAACAACGAGGATCTCAGTTTTCTTTCGGTACAGCTCGAGAAGCGGCAAGATCGGGATGATGTGAAAGAATACAGCGAAACTCCATGCGCGAAATCTATCAAATTGATAGACAACGTTGATGGAGATGTCAGTGTTACTCGAGTCGATGACGATGGTCGTGTTGTCATAATTCCCGTTCGCATGTTTGAATGCAAACGAGCAAGCGTAAACCCAAACACCATCGTCGTGTTGTACGATAATCCAAATACGCGTAAAGAAGTTTGTCTCAGCGAAATAAAGTTATATTGAAACAATAAATATACTGTAGTAAAATAAAGGTACTAAACAACAATTGTTTCTTTATGCAGACAACAACTCTTCTATTTCTATTGCATTTTCTTTGATGGTTTTAGTTGTCTTGTCCTTTCGTCGGATCGTCTTCCTCGTTGTCTTTCTTGGGAGAATCCGCAGAGGAAGACGAAGACGAAGATGAGAACAAATTCTTCAAGCTCAATTTCGTTTGCAGCCGATTTTCCTCGTTCGATAACATATCAGAGAAGAAACCCAATCGCTGCACGTGCTCCTCTCGCTCTAACAACTGTTGAAATGGATAGATTGCCTCGTTCACCAGCTCTCTCGCTTCCTCTTGGTAGTTTATTTGCAATTGTTTGAACTTATATTGAATGTTTTCCGGGAGCGAATTCAACGTGATTTCGCCTTTTGACTGCTTTTCAGCGAATTCCGGTCCTTGAGATTTCATATACTTTTGAAGCAGCGCCTGGACGTCTCTTTGTAACTCGGTTTCTTTGTAATTCACTCGACTTGTGAGCAACGATTGCCATAACTCGACGATTCTCCAAAATCCTCCTTTTTTATTCTTCGCCGAGAGTTCCTTCACCAACTCTTCCCTAAATCGAACCGGTTCGTCCAACTCTTGTTGCATTTTAACTATGCGGGTGAATTTCTCAACGAGCATTGCTTCTTTCGTCGCGTACTCGTCATCATCAGTCGCATCAACAATAGTAGCTCCTTCTTCTCCTTCCTTTCCGTAGCCCTCGATTTCCACGCACACGCCTTTCAAGTAAGAGCTTCGATCTCCCCAAACCGTATCGTTCACCACGCGTTCAATGCGCACGACAGAAACACACGTGTGCGAACAAACGTACTTGACTTGATCGTTCGTTTGCTCAGAAACTTCCTTCAAATCGTCCAAGTAAAACACGCACGCGTATCTGCTAAAATGTCCTTGAGCATGCGGATCACACATGGGCACCACGAACCGCCTCGAGCCATTGAAGAGGATGTCGTTATACATCGCCCTGTACCTCGGTTCGAAAATATTCAACACGTGTTCTGAATATGGCAAGTGCACGTTCGAGCCGAGAGGAAAAATTGGAAGTACCACTTCGTTCTCTTTCGTGCTGATTGGCTCCGTTTCTGTCGCTTTCGAAACGTCCATAAGAGGTAGCCATTGTATCGAGTTTGTCCAATCTTTCTTCACGCCTTCGTCGTACGACCCAGATCCGGACACATCCGGCGCGGATGCTCTCGTGGTTAATAACAAATGTGATCTTCGTCTAAGTTTTCCCTTCGATGACATTGTTGCGATGTTTCGTTCTGTTTTTATGCAAAAACGATGACGATGACACGACGATGACGGGTACGAACACGACGTCGACGACGACGACGCTCTGCACGCCGCGACGGAGGAGGAGGAGG